>Ga0187894_10001343_pt1 | contig 31855 bp, 34 predicted proteins | sample GBC1701081metaG_FD_136650 | JGI IMG/M metagenome (GOLD analysis project Ga0187894, IMG submission 136650) | White microbial mat communities from a lava cave in the Kipuka Kanohina Cave System on the Island of Hawaii, USA - GBC170108-1 metaG ...
ACTCTGCTCAAAATGTAGGCCGGAATAAGCGGAGCGTTTCCGGCATAAAGCCCGCCGGGAACGACCTTTGGTCTTATCCCGGCCTACGCCTGATTACCGATTTTGCTCGTCAAAACTCATTAGGAGACTCGCAATGACTCGCCATTCTGACTTCTCAAACCCCCCTAGTGTCCGTCTGAACGCGTTCGTCAGGCGTAGGCACTGTTGGTCCTGAACTCTGGCATTAGCTTCGCAAAGAGTTCAATCTGCCGTTTGACTTCATCCAACGGCAGAAACCCTTGATCGCAAAAGACCAGGAAGTACTCCGGATTGAGCTGCTGCTGCACGGCCGCCAGTTGCCGTCGCACATCATCTACTGTACCGACAAAACCCACTCCGGCGTCGATCATCGGCTCGACCGTTGTCGGGATGTTCGGGTAGAACTTGGAATGATACAGCGCCAGCAGATGGGGAATCCCTTGTCGTGCCACGTTGAGCGCCGCTTCGCGCGTTTTGCCCAGCGCTACGAGACGGGCAAGCCCGACGCTCTCACCCAATCGGAGTGAGCGGCCAGCTTTCTCACCCTCTTGTCGATAGAACTCTGCCCCTTGGATCGCCATGCCAGGGAACGGCAAGAAGATCATCGGCACGATGCCCTGGCGTGCCGTCCAACCGATGGTGTCTTGAGTCAAAGTCATCGCTTGCAGCAGCAGCGGATGCGGTTTCTGGAACGGCTTGGGCACAACGGAAATTTTGCGTACCCACCCGCGCTCATCAACTTCTCCTGGGGCCCCATAGCGGGCAGTCGCCTCGGAGGCAGCCCATGGATGACCTTCGGCAGGATTCGGCACCTGATAATATTTGCCCTTGAACGAAAAGGGCTCGTCCCTCCAGCTCAACTTGATGACCTCGAAGAGTTCCTGGACGACCTCGCGGTTGTGCAACTCCGCTTCTCCCCCGAGCACCGAAGGCTGGACGTGATACTGCTGGCCAAGCACATTCACCCAGCGCGGAAACACGCCGCGAGCGAAGCCGCACACTACTCTCCCCTTTGTCATCTGATCAGCCCAAGCCACGTCGAGAGCCAGGCGAATGGGGTCCCAAGTGGGGATGACGTACCCCACCGGCCCAATCTTGATCCGGTTGGTTTTCGCGGCGAGATAGAGAATATGTGGTGTCGGGTTGGAACCAGCAATCACTCCGTCGGTAAAGAAATGGTGTTCCGAGTAGGTGAGGATGTCGAAACCAGTCTCCTCAGCGAGTTGGGCAACCTCGACCATCTCGTCGAGCATTTGCTGTATCTTGTCCGTGCGATGAGCGATTGGGCGCAGCCGCTCACGCTCTTCCATTGTCGCTGGCACCGCGGGACCCATATGCAGGATGAACTTCATAATCTCCCTCCTTTGCTGTATTCTTGCGACGCGAGGAGCATAACCGAATTCGCAATAGGAAACGATGCGCACGCCGTAAAATTTCCGTAAAGGCTGTGTAAAATTCCCCCGAACAGGAAGCCATGAGGCACGAGCAATACATCTCTTTCCCTCCCTTCCGCCTCGACTTGGCCAACGAACGGCTGTGGCGCGATTCTTCCCTTATTCCCCTTCGACCAAAAACGTTCGCGGTCCTGCGGTATTTGGTAGAACACCCTAACCGCTTGGTGACCAAGGAGGAATTACTAGGTGCAGTCTGGCGCGGAACCTACGTGAGCGAGGCAGTACCGAGGATTTATGTGCAGGAGCTACGGGAGGTCCTGGAAGACAATGCGGCATCGCCGCGCTTCATTGAGACGATACGAGGGCGGGGATATCGGTTTATTACTCCCCTCATCACCGCTACGCCAGTTTCAAATTCTCAGTTCTCAGTACAGACAAGCCAGGCACGAAGAGTCCCCAACTGGCAACTGCCAACCGACCTCGTCGGTCGCGAAACCGAACTCGTACAGATGCACGGCTGGTTAGACAAGGCCCTGAATGGTGAGCGCCAACTCGTCTTCGTGACCGGCGAGCCGGGGATTGGCAAAACGGCATTAGTAGAAGCATTTCTCGTTCGTCTTGCCGACGAACATGAGCTCTACATTGGCCGCGGACACTGTATTGAACACCATGGAGCAGGCGAAGCCTACTTGCCGGTGCTTGAAGCGCTCGGGCAGCTCTGTCGGGAGCTGGCGGGCACGGGTCTCCCGGCGCTGTTGAACCAATATGCGCCGACATGGCTCGTACAGATGCCTTGGCTCATAGACGCGGCTGACCGCGAGCGGCTGCAACGAGAAATATCCGGGACAACGCGGGATCGTATGCTTCGGGAAATTGCCGAACTTCTGGAGGCGCTGACGGTCAAGACGCCGCTCGTACTCTGGTTGGAGGATTTGCATGCGAGCGACTATTCCACCTTGGACTTGATCGCGTTTCTGGCGCAGCGGAAGGAGCCAGCACGGCTGCTGTTGATCGGCACCTACCGCCCGACAGATGTGAGCGCGGGCGGGCATCCTCTGAAAGTCATCACCCAGGATCTACGAGTACATCGGTGTAGCGAAGAACTCCCGCTCGACTTCTTGACCGAGGAGGAGGTCGGTCAGTATCTGACAGTGAGGTTTCCAGGCTGCCAGCTCCCAGCCGCGCTGAGGCGGATGATTCATCAACGGACGGACGGCAACCCTTTATTCATGGTCAACGTCGTGGATTATTTGCTGGCGCGCGAATTGATGGTTCAAATTGAGGGACGATGGAAGTTGCAGGGGGAAGGAGAGAAGACGGCGGTTGGTGTACCAGAGAGTTTGCAACTGATGATCGAGAGGCAGCTCGAAGGACTGAGCGAAGAGGAGCAGCGAGTACTGGAGGCAGCAAGCGTGGTAGGGCGAGAGTTCTCGACTGCCGCAGTCGCGGCTGCATTAGGCAAAGGAGTAGAAGAGGTCGAGGAGCGGTGTGAGAAGTTGACGCGGCGCGGTCAATTCTTGTGGGCGATAGGTATAAGTGAATGGCCGGACGGAACCGTAGCGGCACGCTATTGCTTTATTCACTCTCTATACCACAACGTCCTATACGACCGGATAACGACAGCGCGACGTATGCGGTGGCATCGGCAGATCGGCGAGCGGGAAGAGGTGGGATATCGCCATGGCGCGGTGGAGATTGCAGCGGAACTGGCGATGCACTTTGAGCGAGGTCGAGACTACCACCGGGCGGTGCAGTATCTAAGGCAAGCCGGGGAGAAAGCCATCCGGCAGCATGCGTGTCATGAAGCGATTGGTCACTTGGGCAAAGGGCTTGAACTGCTCAAGAGGCTGCCGGACACGCCCGAACACATCCAACAAGAGCTTGCCTTGCAGATCGCTCTGTGTGGTCAGTTGGTGGCCACCAAGGGCTGGGGCGCTGTGGAAGTGGAAAGAGTCTACAGCCGGGCGCGAGAGTTGTGCCGACAGGTGGGGGAAACTCCTCAGCTCTTCCCAGTACTGCACGGGCTGTGCCGATTTTATTCTGTCCGGTCGGAGTTACGGACTGCATGCGAGCTAGCAGAACAGCTCATGACCCTGGCCCGGAGGGTACCAGATCAACCGCTTCTTCTGGAGGCCTACTGGATACGTGGGTGTATTTGGTTCACCCTCGGAGACCTTCCCGCAGCCCAAGCAGATCTAGAGCAGGGGAGTGCCCTCTACGACACCACCCAGCACAGTGCCCACTCCTTGTTGTATGGCCAAGACCCTGGCGTGTCGTGCAAAGCATTTGCCGCCGCGGCCGCGTGGTTTCTTGGTCTTGCAGAGCAAGCATTGAAAAGAAGCGAGGCGGCGTTCGCCCTTGCTACGAAGCTCTCTCACCCCTTTACGCTGGTAATTGCCTTGAGTTGGGAAGCCGTAATCCATCAGCTCCGCCGGGAGGCGCACGCAGCCCAGGAGAAGGCCGAGGCAGTCATTTCGCTTTCTGCCAAGGAAGGCTTCGCATTTTTCTTGGCGTGGGGAACTCTCTTGCGAGGGTGGGCTCTAGCCGAACAAGGCCAGGGCAAGGAAGGAATTGCGCAGATGCATCAGGGACTGACTGCTTTACGAGGTACTGGGGCAGAGACATTCAGGTCATATTTTCTGACCCTACTAGCCCAAGCGTATGAGAGGGAAGGACTAATCGCAGAGGGGTTGGGTACGCTGGACGAAGCACTCACCATAATGGATAAAAATGGTGAACGCTTGTATGAGGCGGAGCTGTATCGGCTGAAAGGCGAACTGACTTTCAAAAAGTTCGGAGTTCGGAGTTCGGAGTCTGGAGGCCCTAACACCCAACCCCTAACACCCAGCACCCAAGCGGAAGCCGAAACGTGCTTTCTCAAAGCGATCGAGATTGCCCGGCGGCGGAGTGCGAAGTCGCTCGAGCTGCGAGCGGCGATGAGCCTCGCTCGCTTGTGGCAATCGCAAGGGAAGAAGACCGAAGCTCACAAGCTGTTGGCAGAGGTCTACGGCTGGTTCACCGAAGGGTTTGACACCAAAGACTTGCAAGAGGCGAAAGCCTTGTTGGCAAAGTTACACTAAAGGAGGCCCCTATGAGTACAAAAGAGCCCTTTACCATCAGTATCCCTGACGACGTCTTGGCAGATCTGCGCGAGCGCTTGACCCGGACACGCTGGCCCCATGACTTTGCTAACGACCGCTGGGAGTATGGCACCAATGGCGCCTATCTCAAAGAGTTAGTCGACTACTGGCTCAAGCAGTACGACTGGCGCCAGCACGAACGGGAGATGAACACCTTCTCCCACTACAAGACCACCATCGACGGCATCCCCATTCACTTCATTCATGAGCCGGGCAAGGGATCTAACCCTATGCCGATCATCCTCAACCACGGTTGGCCGTGGACATTTTGGGATCTCCGCAAAGTGATTCGTCCGCTGGCCGATCCGGCAGCATTTGGTGGCGACCCGGCTGATGCCTTTGATGTGGTCGTCTCCTCTTTACCCGGCTATGGCTTCTCCTCCCCACTGACCGTCACTGGCATCAACTACTGGCGCACGGCCGACCTGTGGGTCAAACTTATGCAAGACGTCCTGGGCTACAAGAAATTCGCCACCCAAGGCGGAGACTGGGGAGCGATTCTGTCTGCCCAGTTAGGTCATAAATACGCCAAGCATCTCATCGGCGTGCATATCCATCTCATGGTGCCGCTCGACTTCTTTACCGCCGGGCTCCCGCAGGCATCCGAATACGGGCCGGATGAAAAGGGCTGGTTTGAAAAGACCGTGCACTTCTTCGAGGCAGAGGCGGGCTACTTCCGCTTGCAATCGACCAAGCCGCAAACCCTCGCCTTCGGGTTGAACGACTCGCCGGCCGGTTTGGCCGCCTGGCTGGTCGAAAAGCGCCGCACCTGGAGTGATTGTAAGGGTAACGTTGAAACCCGCTTCAGCAAAGACGACCTGTTGAACACGGTGATGCTATATTGGCTCACGCAAAGTTTCGGCACCTCAGCGCGCTATTACTACGAGGCTGCCCATAATGTCTGGCAACCGTCCCATAACCGGACACCGGTAGTCGAGGCGCCGACCGGTTGTGCGGTGTTTCTGCAAGAAGTGGCCTTAATGCCACGGCGCTGGGCCGAGCGTTACTACAATCTCAAACGCTGGACCGTGATGCCGTCGGGTGGGCATTTTGCCTCGATGGAAGAGCCGGAACGCTTGGTAGAAGACATCCGCGTCTTCTTCCGGCCGTTGCGGGGGAGTAGCCCATCCCGTTAGCACTTCTTGTGTCTGGTGTGCCGCGCTATTCCTCACCGACGGTGATGTGCCGCCCCCCGAGCCGTTCGACGGTCAAATCACTGATACCCGGAACATTCTTGAGATCATCGATCGTCTTGAATGGCCCATTCTTAGTGCGGTATTCGATGACCGCCGCTGCACCCCCTTTGCCAATGCCGGGCAGTTTCGCCAACGTTGCCTCGTCAGCGGTGTTGATGTTGATTTTCCCCCCGCTCTTCTCCCCGGTTGGAGACTCACCCCACGCTACAGGGTAACTGAGTAGCGCGCACGCCAGCGCCACGCCGATGACCACATGCCGTCGCGTCATAATCCCTCCTTTGTGGCCATAGTGGTAGCGTATTGCTTCCATATTATCTATCTCAGGATTAGGTTTATTGTCCGCCCCGCAGGAAATGCTATCCGGGGTAGTCATTGCCGGGCGATTTGGTACTCTGATCCTCGATCCTGCAACGGCACGGAGGTTGGGTGATGCTCTCACGACAACTGCGACTGGGCGCGTTCATGCGGCCGGTCAGTATTCACACCGCCGCCTGGCGCTATCCCGGCGCGTTCCCGGATGCGAACTTCAACTTCGCCCACTACAAGCGCTTCGTCCAGACGCTGGAGCGCGGGCGGTTTGACGCCTTTTTCATGGCCGATCATCTGGCGGTGATGAACATGCCGATGAATGCCCTGAAACGCAGCGCAACCGTCACCTCCTTCGACCCGTTGACACTGCTCCCCGCACTGGCCGTGGTGACCGAGCATCTGGGGCTGATCGCCACTGCCTCCACAACCTATAACGAGCCCTATCATGTGGCGCGCAAATTCGCCTCGCTCGACCACATCAGTGGGGGGCGCGCCGGCTGGAACGTCGTCACTTCTGCTAACCCCAACGAGGCGATGAACTTCGGGCTCGAAGAGCACCTGGAGCACGGAGAACGTTATGATCGCGCGCGCGAGTTCTTCGAGGTCGTCATTGGCCTGTGGGATAGCTGGGCGGACGACGCCTTCATCCGTGATGTCGAGACCGGCATCTATTTCGACCCTGAGAAGATGCATGTGCTCAATCATAAAGGGCCGCATCTCTCGGTGCGGGGGCCGCTGAACGTTGCCCGTCCGATCCAGGGCTGGCCAGTCATCGTCCAGGCCGGAGCGTCGGAGGCCGGACGGCAGCTCGCGGCCGAGACGGCCGAGGTCATATTCGGCAGTTCCAACAACCTCGGCGACGCGCGGCGTTTCTACGCCGATGTGAAAGGCCGCCTCCAGGCGTTCGGACGGTCCCGCGATCACCTGAAGATCTTGCCGGGTGCCTTCGTCGTGGTGGGTGACAGCGCAGCCGAAGCACGCGCAAAGAAGGCGCGGTTGGATAGTCTGGTGCATCCGGATAGCGGGATTGCCACGCTCTCTGTCCAGCTCGGCCATGATGTGTCGGGCCTGGACCTGGATGGTCCACTGCCAGAACTGCCAGAAAGTAACGCGAGCAAGAGTAGCCGACAGAAACTGATGGATATGGCGAAGCGCGACAACCTGACGGTGCGGCAGCTCGCGCAGTATGTCGGCGGTAGCTTCGGCGTTCTGGAGATAATCGGCACGCCGGCCATGATTGCCGATCAGATGGAGGAGTGGCTGGTGACGGAAGGCTGTGACGGCTTCAACGTCATGTTCCCCTATTTGCCGGGCGGGCTCGATGAATTTGTCGATCGCGTGGTGCCGGAACTGCAACGGCGCGGGCTGTTTCGCCGCGAGTACGAAGGGGCGACACTGCGGGAGAATCTCGATCTACCGCGCCCGCAGAACCGCTTCTTCCAATTGGAGTAAAAAGAGAGAGGAATCGAAGCAAAGCGCAGTGGCTCATTCTTCGGTAAAAAGAACTTTGCGAGCAGTGAAGCCTTGCATCGTGCCTGGAGAAGGAAGAACGGGCGCGTCTCCGACAATATCGAAACGGCCAAGACAGACGAGTCGCTGGCCTGGTCGACGCAGTGAGGTCTCACTGAACAAGGTATGAAACGTCCGGCCTTGGCCGGTCGGATCATGTGACAAGAAAGCATCCGCCACGATAACCGTCGCGTTTTCTTCAGCAACGATCTTGATCGAAGTCCTCAGATTCGCCATAGGGAAGAGCACGAGCGGGTCAGGCAGGTACTCGACAAACGATCCAGCCGCTGCATGGATATCGACGACCTGACTCGCCACGCCGGCTTCTGACATGGAATGAACAACCGTGGCGCTTTGGGTCGTGCAGTGTGCCTGCGCGTCGGCTTCGGCGGTGAATGTGAGAAGGTACGCCCTGCGGTATCTCGCCGGAAGCACAGATCAACTTGCGCGCTGGTTTCGTTGCAGGGAGTGAGTGGGGCTTTCACGGTAGTCATGTTAGTCGGGGGCTATGCAGGTTTGTTCTTCTCGCCTGCTCTTCCGTCGGCTTGCGCGTAGAATACTCCCTTTGGATGTAGGCCGGAATAAGCGCAGCGTTTCCGGCAAAAGAAAAGCCGGGAATGGTCGGCGGCCTTATCCTGGCCTAGGATGGGAGGTATGTAGAGATGTAGTAGAGACGCAGGCCGGAATAAGCGCAGCGTTTCCGGCGACAGCATGGGATCATGAGCAGCTATCAAAGGCTTTATATTCCTGGTGGCTTTTATTTCTTCACGGTAGTCACCTACGAGCGACAACATTTATTCACTACTGCGCGCCAGGTGAAAGAACTGCGCCGGGCGTTTCGCTATGTCAAAATGCGCCGTCCCTTTGCTATTGTTGCGGCCGTCGTGCTCCCAGATCATCTTCACTGCTTGTGGCAATTACCGGAGGGTGACTGCGATTTCTCGGCTCGCTGGCAAATGATTAAGACGGAATTTTCACGACATATCTCCTCTCCGTCAAGAAAGGATGGAGCAAAGGCGATTTGGCAACCTCGCTTTTGGGAGCACGCGATTCGCGACGAGGAGGATTTTCGGCGTCATCTCGACTACATCCACTACAATCCGGTGAAACACGGGCTGGTGCCCGCTCCCGCAGCATGGCCGTACAGCTCTTTTCGTAAATTCCTCAGAATGCATTGGTACGACGTCGGTTGGGGTGCAAAAGAGCCCGAAACTCTATCCGACCTGGACTACGAGTAGCTGGATGCCGGGAACGGCCGCTGGCCTTATCCCGGCCTACGACAGAGACAGGTATGTAGGATGGAGGCCGGAATAAGCGCAGCGTTTCCGGCGACAGCATGGCTGGAGACAAAGACCCGCTGAACCTCGCCGATACCTTTGCACGCTCTATCATTAGTGCCGACCAGTTCCTTGGTTTGCTGGCCCAGGATTGACCATTGGAAACTCTAAAAGCCGGAAACGGCCGGTGGCGCGTTTGATTCCCGAAGGCCGGGTCAGCTTGGCATCGGCGCGTAACGCTGCCGCCCAGCTCCGTCGAAAGCATCAAGAAGCGCTTTCCGCTTCGCCTCACGTTCAGCGGGAAACTGTTGTTTCATCGCGATTCCTCTTTCTCTTTCCTCTGTCGTTGTCCAGATATTGCGTCATACTTTCTGAGCCTCAATCAACGACGCGGAGCAATGCCTAACGTCCTGAGGTTAGGTGTCATCGTCGCCGCGGCTTGCTGGGACGCACCGCTGCTTACTTTGGCTCACTTCTCCGGACCGCCTTTCGAGGGAGTACTGGACTCCTGCGGGTTCCAGACCGCACGGCCACTGGCAAAATCGATGGGCACGGAGAGATGTTGGTGCACCAGTCGCCATTGGCCCTCCTTCTTTACGAAGATATCTGTCTCCCGAAAGATAAAGTTCAATTCCGGACCGCCATTCGTCGCGTCCGCAATGAAGTTCTGCGTGCTGAAGGCATACCCGATATTGCCCTCCGCATGCACGGTCAGCTGTAGGATTTTGGTCCGCAGATTCTTGACTCCGCGGAACTGCTCGGCGATCTCGGCTACTGCGGCGGCTTTGCCGACGACGCTGCGCGGCTGGATGTCGTAATACACCACGTTGTCGTCCCACGTGCGCGTCACGCCCTCCACCGCCTGGGCGCTGGCCATCTCGCGCTCGATCTCGGCGATCGCGGTCTCATCAGGTGTCAGCATATGATACCTCCTCGATAGTTATTCATGGGCACAAAACTATCATGTTTTCACTGACAGTGATCCACAGTGAGCAGCGTCCCGATTCCGCGAGCGCCGCAATTTGCCTGCCTATTCAGCCACCATCCACTCAGCCCCGGCCTTCACCTCATACAGTTCAAGTAGGACGCCATCCGGCGCCTCACACATGACATAGCGAAAGTGTTGGTCCTCGGCGATCTCTTTACGGAAGACCACACCATTGGCCCGCATGCGCGCCATGAGGCTATCCAGATCATCGGTGCGGATTCCCAAATGATGGATGAGACCACGATCCGCGCTGCGTGGCCGTTGATCGTAGATATGCAGAGCCGTCCCACCGATGTCGAGGCGCACGTTTCGTCTCCCCACCAGTGCCGTGTCATAGACGACCCGTGCGCCAAACATCGTCCGGTAAAAGGTCACCGTGGCTTCGAGGTGCGAAGCAAAAATATGGGCATGGTCAAGACGAATCACAGCTATCACTCACTTTCCAACCATACGTCTGTGGGCTTTCACTGATATTGCCTATATTCTCCTATTTCTTCTGCTCGACAAATCGACCCTAGTCGGTCACGCTACCCGCCAAACGTGCCGTCGGGATAGTCGGCAAAGCAGGTAATACCCTTCGGCAGTGTGAGCCATGGTTGTCCAGCTGAACACCACACGCTAAAGCTTGGCTTTATCTTGCTCTTGTCGTCTAACGTCCCGCCCATCATGGAGCGAATCTCCGGATACCGGTCAAGAGTGATTGATACCGCCGAGCCGCAGGTCGGACAAAAGTGGCGCCACAGCCGGTTCTTGCCATCTGCGCTGGCCTTATAGGTGGCCAGCTTGCCCTCAATCGTCACCGCCTCGCGGGGAAAGATCACGCCGATTAAAAAGGCCGAGCCCGACTGGCGCTGACAGCGATCACACTGGCAGAGCCCGACCGTGGTCGGTTCGCCTTCGTACCGATACTGCACCGCACCGCATAAGCAGCGGCCCGTACCTCCGCCGGTTGTTAACTTGGTCATAGGCAGTCCTCACTTCGCTCCGTTTCCACTGTGTTCTGCATCGTTCAAAGTCAGTTGTTTTTATCAATACATTCCGTCGCCCGTCCGAAATCGGAACTCTCGAATAATCGTCGCAGCATTGGCACCAAGTCCGGTGGCTCGTAGAACGGGTGCCGGCGGTAGATATCCGCGTACTGGTCGTCTAGCGTCCGGATAGTCTCATACGCCCGCGGCACGACCTCGCGCACCTGCCGGAGGTGTTCGCGTGCGAACAAGAGGTGCTCGGGATCTACGTGGCCTGCCTGGATGAAGCCGCGAGTCTTCTTGGCGCACCGGCACGGGTTCGCGCGGTTGACCAGCCCGCACTTGTCGTTCATGAAGTTGTGCAGGTCCCGGCGGGCACGGGCCAGTCGTTGTCGGAAGTTCTCACAGCTGATCTCTAGCAGCTCGGCCGCGACGGTGTCGGTCACCTCGAAGATCTCGCCGAGGATGTAGGTTAAGCGCTGCTCACGGTCGAGACAGAGCAGCATCCCGGACACGCAGCTAATCATGGCTTCGGTCACCAACAGGCGTACGTCCGCTGACACGCTGCTGGGATCGGGCAGATCCAAGTCAGGCGTGTTGTCGAGTTCATGACCATAGGAGCGGAAACTTATCGGCGTCTGCTCTATTCGTCCACGCTGCATATTCAGCACGTGATTGATAACGATGCGGTAGAGCCAGGTGCGAAAGCTGCTCCGGCCCTCGAACGACGAGAGCCGGGTCACTGCTTTGAGGAGGATCTCCTGCGTCGCGTCCTCGGCATCTTGCGGGTGATAAAGCATGCGGATAGCGATGTTGTAGATCCATCCCTGATGCTGCCGGACGAGCGCTTCGAGCGCCTCACGATCGCCTGAGCGAGCGCGCGCCACGAGGGCGCGATCCTCAAGGTCGGTGGGAGCGTCGGCAGAGAAGGGGTTAATGATGCTCATGGTTCAGCTTTCGGGGTTATAGGACCACAAATTGGTCGTAGCAACGGCTTACGGGAAAATCGAACTGGGACAGACAACACTCGCCGCCAATCTCCTCAGGACGCCTGAGGCAGAGGAGAGAAGTGGCAGCTCACGATCTTCCATTGACTACCGCGTTTGACGAAGACCAGCGTTGTGCGTCCATGGAGGGTCTGCGCCTTACCGTCTTTCGTCACACCCGTAAACGTATCATAAGCATTGGCAATCCCGGTATTGTCGTTAAACACCCGACAGGAGAGCTGGCGAAAGCTGAAATCGCCCGAGGCCAACCCTTTCACAGCTCCCTGCATAAAGTTCACAAATTGCTTCTTGTTATCAAAGCGATAGGGCACATGGTCGAAGACTTCCAGGTCATCGTCCAGCATCTCTGCCACTGCAGGGATATCTAAACGGCTGAACGCGTCAGCGAAGGCTACGGCGGCCGCTTCAATCTGTTGTACACTCATGATCTTTCCTCCTTGTTACGGACGTTGATGATGAGAACGGCTTACAATTCTTTCTCCCTATTAGACACGCTCCATCGGAGAGTGTGACAGAAAGGCTTAGCGGCAGCACGTACGCGAAAATTTGCTCTAAGGAGTGCTAGCGGCGGCAGGGTCTTGAGTTCCTCAGCAATGGCGATGGAGAGCTTGAGCAAGGTGTCGGCCGCGCTTATCTGCTCTTGCATGAGCCTCGGTCTCTCCGGGCTGTGAGTCGTTTTCGCACGACTGCTCATATCCTTTCGGACCGATGCTCTGCAATCTTTGCCGGGAATCGCGTTACTGGAAACTCTAAGCGCCGGGAACGGCCGTTGGCCTTATCCCAGCCTACAATGAGAGGTATGTAGTTTCCGGCATTCGAACTTGATCATCACAGATACGTGCGCAGAGGATTAGGGCGAGCAGACAATTCAATCGCATCCGGTCGCGACAGCAATGGCTCGACATACAGCGCGCATCTTCTCACTACCAACGCGGCCGATGTAGCGCGATACCCGCGCCTGCTCGATCGTCCGCATATGGTCAAGGTTCACAGCCGAGTTGTGTTTGAGCCCTTCTGTTGTCCCTCCGATCACCTCGCTCGGGAGCCCCCGGATTGTTGAGGTGATTGGTGCGACCATCACAGTATGGAGGACGGCAATCGCTTCGGGACGGCTTAAAACCAAAACCGGTCGCCGCTTGTCCAGGCGTGGAAACTCATACGTCCAGATGTCGCCCCGATCAATGTCTAATCGTCCGGCCATACGCCTTCCTCCGCCCACCCACCGAGGTCTGATTCCGCAGGCTGCTTCCCATAGGCGCGTCGGTAAGCAGTCGCTATCGTCGACCGCCGCTTTTTACGCAAATAATCTGCGACGGCTCGGCGGATCACAGCAGAACGCCCCTTATGTCGTACCTCTTCGTCGTTGTCGAGTTTCTCCAGGAGTCGCTCATCGAAGGTGATCTGAACGGCTTTCACGTATATATTTTATGTGGATTATCTATCCACAGCCAGATTATAAAGGAAGACGATCATAAGTTGCTCGACTTTAGTTCTCAGGCTTCGCTGACAAACTGCGGATGAGTTTCAATGAGGTGTTCAACACGAGAGCGTTCTTCATTGCTCAGCATCGATGGGAATTTCACATGGCTTCGTCGCCAGCGTGTGAGCCACGGTTGGCCTAAGAGTCGTGGAGAGAGGGGATGCTCTCTCGCTCCTGCCGCTCGCGTGAATCCGATGGTGGTCGTTGCTTTCGGCCCGGTCCCGATCCCTTCTGCAACAAAAAACCCCGCGGTCAGCAGTGCGACTCGCACGGCAGTCGAGGCTGAGTAGGTGTAGAGTTCGGCGGATTTGGACGCGCAGCGCTGAAAAATGCGCGCAAAGATCTCGGCGGTCCACAGTGCGGCGTTGGTTCTGGCTGAGAACAGATCGTAGAAAATCAGATCAGGCGTTCTCGCGGCTGCGAGACAATCGCGGAAATCCCCCTTGCGCAACTCCCAGTGCAGCAGACCAGAAGCGTGTTCCCACGTGCCGTCTGTAAGAATCTTAACGGGCGCGCCGTGCCGCAGGTGAGGAAAGCGGTCGGGATGTTTTGCCGCGAGAGTGAGCGAATCGAGATCCCAGTCGAAACTCACAAGCTGTAACAGACGTAGGAGATTTTTACCACCCTCCGCATAGCACCTTTCAAAACAGCGAACGGCGGCCATGGCATTGAAGGCGGCACCGAGTCCCACGTCCCAGATCACCAGCGCATCTGTCGAGGCTGGTTGCTGTACCATGCGTGCCGCGAGACACGACTGCTCGACGTAGAGTTGGTTGGCTTCCTCGCTTGGGGCATTCATCGAGTGCAGCACCTCGCCTGAGCTGATGTGGCGTAGGCTAGAAAAACCCTGCACGGACCGGTGCACTTCGTAATCACCCAAGCGGGCGGGCTGAGCAGCTCTGGCTTTTTTCGGCGGACGACTGGGGTTCTCTGCGTCGGTCTGTACAAGCTCGCTACGTTTCTGTTCGTAGTACGAGAGAAAGTCATCACGCAAGATGCTGTCCCGCATCTCCCGCATCAAGCGGTGATAGAAAGCCAGGTTGTGCACGCCCAACAGGTGCCACCCTAAGAACTCATCAGCTTTGACGAGATGGTGCAGGTACGCGCGTGAATAGTGTTGGCAGGTCGGGCACTCGCACTGGGCATCAAGCGGATCTTCGACAAACTTATACACCGAGCGGCGCAACTGCAGTTTACCCTGCGACGTAAATGCCACGCCGCGTTGGGCCAGTTGCGAGGGAATGATACAGTCGAACATATCGACCCCACGGTGAACACTTTCGAGCAGATCGATCGGCGTGCCCACGCCCATGAGGTAACGCGGCAGAGCGTGCGGCAGCTGTGTAGTGACGAGTGCCGTCAGCTCGTAGCGCTCACGCTGGGTTTCGCCGACGGCAAGACCACCGATAGCGAAGCCATCAAACGGGAGTTCTCGCAAAAACGCGGCACTCTGCTTTCTCAGGTCGTGATAGCCGGCGCCTTGGACGATCCCAAACAGGGCCTGACGCGAGTCACCTCTGGCTCGCAGGCAACGTTCGGCCCACCGGTGGGTGAGCTCCATAGCTGCCTCGGCTTGCGCGTACGAGGCGGTGGAGGAAATGCACTGGTCGAGCGCCATCATGATGTCGCTGCCGACCGCTTGCTGCATGGCGATGCTGGATTCGGGCGAGAGGAGATGCGACCTGCCATCCACATAACTGTGAAAGTGGGCACCGTCTTCGTTCATGGCTCGGGAGTGCGGCAACGAAAAGATCTGAAAGCCGCCCGAGTCGGTCAGTACCGGACCATCCCAGTTCATGAAACGGTGGATGCCACCAAAGCGCTTGAAAACCTCCGGCCCAGGACGAAGCAGCAAGTGATAGGTGTTGGCTAGCAGCATGCGCGTCCCGGTCATCTTGAGACTCTCCACCGTTTGGCCTTTGACCGTCGCCTGAGTGCCGACCGGCATGAAGATCGGCGTTTGCACCTCGCCATGGAGCGTCTGCAAGGTCGCTGCGCGCGCTTGTGATCCGCTTGCCTCCTTTTGGACGGTGAAGGGTAAGCGAGAGTGAAGCGAGCGCGAGTCGGTTCTCATTGTGGACAGGTTAGAAGCAAGGGAATGATTTACCATCTGGCCTTCTTTCTCATGACGAAACCGGATCTCGCGCGTGCAATCTCGACGCCTGACGACATTTACCCAAATTCAGCTAAGCACAGTAAGACCCAAGCGTTTAAAGTCTCGAGCAAAACTCAGACACGGCATGCCATCGAGCAGAGTAGTCACAACGACGAATGAGAGCGCATCACAAAAGGACAGTCGCTTGTCTTTGCCAAGACGACGAAAAACCTCTTCAGCTTGACTCCGCACCGAGTCATCATAGGGAATAATGCGTAAGACGGGCTTGATCTCGTCTAAAAATCGCACGGCTCGATCATAAGCACAACGGTAACGGAGAAGGGTAACCGTCTCACTGACAATATCCCACGTACAATAGAAGAAGCACCCCGTGGCGGACGCTTCCTGCACGAGAACTCGCGCTCGTGCGGCATTGCTATCCCGGTTATCGAGACAGGCGTAGAAAAACGAAGTGTCACTGTCGCACCTGCTAACAGGCCACCGGCAGCGCGTTCAACATCAACGTGCTCGTCTCTTCCGCAGCACTCAAATTCACCCGAGGAGAGCCTACATACTATGCGGTCAAGGCTGAGAGTGGGGGCCACCCGTATCGCGAATTCTGTTCCGCGTGTGGGTCAAGGGTAGCCGCTTATATCACCATTCGTAAGGTGATAAGCGAATCTTACCGCCACATTTCATCGGCCACTGCTACCACCAGGCGCAATTTCTTTTCCTGATCGGCTGGGGTGACCGGATTGCCGGGAGCAGTACTGGCAAACCCACACTGCGGACTCAGCGCCAGTCGGTCTAACGACACTAAGCGACTGGCTTCGTCAATCCGCTTCATCAACTCTTCGGCCGATTCAAGCACTGGCGTCTTGGTGCTGATCAACCCCAACACGACCGACTTCTCACGCGGAACATATTGTAGAGGCGCGAAGCTGCCCGCGCGTGGGGAATCGTACTCCAGGAAGAAAGTGTCGATCTCCAGGCCTTGAAAGATCTGCTCGGCCACGAACTCGTACCCGCCCTCCCCTAGCCACTTGCCCTGGTTGTTGCCACGACAGAGATGCATCCCAACAGTAAGACCGGCGGGCCGATCACGTACCGCGTTATTCACCACGTCGATATACCTCCTTAACATCACATCAGGGTCGTAACCGCGCGCTGCGAAGCCCTCACGTAACCTTGCATCACAGAGCAGCGGGAACGATACATCATCGAATTGTACATAAGTCGCCCCCAACGCCGCTAAGGCGGTAAGCTCTTGTTGATACACTCGGGCGACGTCAGTGAAGAACTCATCTAGGTCGGGGTAGGCCTTTTCCGACACTCCTTCCCGCCAACGGAAATAGTGCTGCGAGCACGGGCTCGGCAGGGTCACTTTCACTGTGCGCGTGGTTAACGCTTTCACAAAGGTAAATTCATCCGTAGCTATGCCTCGCACCCGTCGCAATTTCCCGGTGACCACCGGCGTCAGATACTTCATCTTTTGCCCTTGTTGATCCTGAAAGGACAGTTCGGCTTCCATTTCGGTAAAACCGTTCACCGCCGCGGGGAAATGGCCGAAATAGTAGAGTCGCCGATATTCACCGTCAGTGATCGACTGGAGGCCGACCGTTTCTTGTAGGGCGATCGCCTGGCGAATCCAGCGGTCCTCTTCGGCCCGCAGGGCCTCGATGGCGATCTTCCCTTCATCGAAAGCATGGCGCGCAGCCAGCAACTCCGGTGGGCGCAGCAAGCTGCCGATATGCTCGGCGCGAAACGGCGGATTGGTCTTGGCTGCCATCATCCGGTCCCCTTGCGATGCTTATGAGAGTTCGGCGCGATGCTTGGTCAGGAAGTAGGCAGCGCCGCCGGAAATCCCGACCGCGACGAAGATGTAGACAATAGCAAAAATGACGTACCCGATTCCCGGCGGGGCCGTGTTCTTCATATTGAAGAGCAATAGATTCAGCACCACGTAGGTCGCGTACGCGTGGCCCATCGCCAGCGCAAAGCGTTTCTTGGACCAAAGGCCATAGGCATAGATGGCAAGAAAAAGACCGAAGAGCGGGCCGGCAACGAGGTTGGCCGTGCCCGTGAGTCGCTGACCGAAGAATACAAAGCCGGTCTGGTCACCACCAATCTGCAGCGGCTTCAAAAAATTGGAAATTGCCAGCAAGGCAAACAGCACCGCAAAGATAGTGAATGTTCGCTTATGATTCGCTTCTGCCATACATTCCCCTCCCCATCTTACCGTCAGTACGCAGAGACGGACGTGTCGCGCCTCTACAAAACAGCCACCCTGCTATGAAGGACTCACACAATGGTAAATCACTTTAGCATTAGCTGCTCTCAAAGCACGGTCAAGAAAACAACCCTCTTTTTCTCACTGCCCTAAAAGGCGCATCACCTCGAAATCACTGACATTGAATGTATCGGTAGACCCCGCCGCCACGATCTTGCCATCCGTCTGCAACGCTACTGCTTGGGCAAAATTATTGCCCGACAGACCCTGAGCGATTATTCCTCGACTGCCAAAACTCGCATCCAGGCTCCCGTTGGCAGTGAAGCGCGCAACCATAACATCACTCAAGCCAAACGTGTTCGTAGACCCTGCCACCACAATTTGCCCATTCGTCTGGATCGCGACCGCTTGACCTTGGTCGTTCCCTGATAAACTGGCTAGCGCTATCCCATCACGATCGAAGGTCGTATCGAGATTGCCATTGGCTGTGAGCCGCATCACCAGGAAGTCGTTGGGATCAAACGTATTGGTGAACCCCGCGATCACGATCTTGCCATCGGTCTGAACCTTCACCGCTCGGCCTTGGTCGTTTCCCGACAGGCCGGTAATCCGTAGCCCTCTGTTGCCAAAGGCGAGGTCGAGTAGGCCGCTGGTCGTAAGGCGTGCAACCATAAAATCATTGGGATCGAAGACATTGCTGTAGCCTGCCACGATGATCCGGCCATCGGCTTGTAGTGCCACCCCTTGTCCGCGGTTATCTCCCGGCTGATTGAGAATCTGGATACCACCGTTATTGAAGCTGAGGTCTAGCGTCCCATTAGTATTGAGCCGTACGATCATGAAATCATTGTTCCCGAAGATATTCGTATAGCCCGCGACCACGATCTTGCCATCGGCTTGAATCACAACGGCCTGTCCGCGATCATCTCCTGACTGCCTCACAATCTGGATGCCGCCGTTATTGAAGCCGAGATCCAACGTCCCATTAGTATTGAGCCGCACAATCATGAAGTCATTATTGTTAAACAGATTGGTATACCCGGCGATCACGATCTTGCCATCGGCTTGAATCACAACGGCCTGTCCGCGATCATCTCCTGACTGCCTCACAATCTGGATGCCGCCGCTCAGTTGCCCTCCATTATTAACCGGGACAAAGGTTGGATCGAGGGTGCCATTACTGTTGAGCCGCACGGCGGCAAAATCATTTGATCCCGCCGCATTGGTATACCCGGCTACGACGATCTTGCCATCCTTCTGCAGCGCCACCCCTTGTCCGCGGTCGTCTCCCAACAGGTTCACTACTCGAATGCCATCGCCGTCAAAAGTCGGATCAAGATTCCCAGCCGCCGCAAGCACAGGGCTTGCTCTGTATCCCAGCAACAGCGCCGCACTGGCGGTAGCAGCAACGATGAGTTGACGCAGACTCCAACGTTCACGGTGACGGTGAAAATGGTTCATACTTCCCTCCATATGTGGGTGAGGGCCGGTTCTTCAAGAGGTCTTCTCTATACGGTCATCATAGTCAGGCTACAGTAATTGTTGTAACTCAGGGAGCCGTTTACGCAAGCGCTCGGCAGCATCATCGGGTGCCATGTACGGTGGGCGGGCGGGACCCATGTCGATCCCAGTCACTACCGAGGCCGTTACTTTAGTGGTGCCGAGATGACCAAGCGTCTCTTCCCCACCACGGGGGAAGCAGCGATTCAGGCGACGCTGTACCTCTACTGCCTTAGCGATCTCGCCGGCGCGAAAGAGCTGTAGCAGTTTCACTGAGGCGGGAACGGCAAAGACGTTGATAAAACCGCCGGCGGCGCCCAGCATCAAGCCAGTCAGAAAAGCACGAAAAGTTTGCAGTATCTTGACGCGCCCCTGCACCTCATCGTACAGCGCTTCTAAGTGCTGTAACTCGGTCAGCACTTCTTTGATGGCAACCACTCCAGGAATCCCACACAAGCGGCCGAAGAATTTCGGGCTCATATTAAACTTCGATAGCGCCGGATTGTGATACACCACCACCGGCAGGTGACCGGCCTCGGCGACCATCTGGTAATGCTTGTAGACTTCTTCTTCGCCGCAGCGCCAGTAATAGGGCGGGATTAGTTGCTGGGAATCGTAGCCCATCTCGCCGGCGACCTTGGCGAACTTCAACGCTTCTAGTGTCGTCGCCCCCGAAGTCATAGCGACCGTGAGAATGTCTTTGTGCTTGCGCGCCTGATCGAGAGTCACCTCGAACGCGCGGATGCGCTCGGCATCACTGAGATGCAAAAACTCACCAATACTCGGGGTTGCCACCACGCCATTGGCACCGTGCTGCACGCACCAATCGACCTCAGCGCGCAGCGCGCCCTCATCAAGCTGATAGTCTTTGCTAAAGGGAGTTACCAACATCGCAATCACGCCATGAATATCTCGGGGCATATCTTCCTCCTAAAGGCGGCTCTTAGCTCTTAGCAAAATTAGCTGTTAGCTAAGGGAAATAAATTTTTTCTCAAATAGCTCAGAGCTAAAAGCTAACGGCTAATAGCCCTTACACATCAAACCAAAAAATCGCCTGTCCGGTTCCTAATGCCGCTTCGTAATTGCCGTACTGCACACCGGGTGAGGTCCACGATGGTCCGCCGAGTGCGCCCGCCATCATCAGATAGTGGGCAAAGCGGCCTTCCGGAGCGCAGCGTCGCCGATACTCTTCGGCCAGTCCAATGACAGCCCCATGATCGCCTTGGCGAAACAGGTCCATGATCCGTTCATCGTATTCACGATTTTGCGGCGAAGAAATATGCGCAGGATCGGCCCCAGTATGTTCCAAGACGGTATTGTATTCCCAAAAGCGGTGCGATAGACCGCCGGCGGCAACTATCACCACGCGACGGTCGCTCTGCTTAACGCCCTCACCCACCGTTTGCCCGAAAGCCACATCGTTCTCTACGGCCGCGATCTGACACACTCCCATGGAGAGGACACGGCGATTTCGCTGTGGATTGAAGTAAGCCATCGGCACCAGCGTCGGGTAGTGGATCGGCATGCCGCGATACGTCGAAGCGAACGCCCGCAGTCCCTTCTGCTTAGCAGTCGTCGCAATGGTGTGGGCGAGGTCCGAGTCACCCTCGTACTGATACTCGTGTTCGTGCACCAGCTCGGGTACTTCCTCAGAGGTGTAGACCCCTTCGAGACGCGGGGCGGCATTGAGGACGTATTGGATGGTCGAGAACCAATGAGTGTCGAAGATTAAAAAGGTATCAAAGTCGAGACCGGCGAGGCGTTCGCGGTAGAGTTGCTCCATAGCCGCGTAGAAAGTTGTGACGCCTCGGCCCATATAGGCTTTGCGAGCAGTATCATCGAGAATCATCAAACGAGGAACGTGGGTCGTAAAGATTGCCGCAACAATGTGGCCCATAATAGCCTCCGTAACCAATTCAGCGGGCAAAATTCAGTAGCCAGTAGTCAGTTATCAGTTGCCAGAATAATCTTTGGACACCAAACCTTCTCTCAGTCTTCTTCTTCCCGACCAAGAAATTGCCGTACGCGGTCCATCAGCGGTTCCTTGGGGTAGATGCCGTACAACGCCGACGCCATACGGACGGGGTCACCAAAGAAGAACCGTTCGTACAGCACCTGACGACCACCAAAGGCGCTACACGCAATGTCCCACGCCAGGCGAAAGAGCTTGACGCGATCCTGGGCTTGCATATTGGCCACCACCAGATAGCGTTCGATATCCTCGCCGATCGGACTCTCGAAGGCCGACCGTGGCGGAATCATCATCATCCCCGAGGAGCTTAACAGTTGGAGAATTTCCACCATGCGCGGATACATTTTGGGGAACACGTTACGCGCGACATCCAATGGTGGTCGATGGGGGCACATTACGCCCCAGCGGTCAACCGTTGCGTCCGCCTCTCCCGCCCGGAGGCAAGCCTTCATCAGTTCCAGATTGACGATGCACTCGGCGATTTTCTCGTGTACGTGGGGGAATTCGGTGGCGCCCAAGGCATCGACGATCAAGCACGCCACTCCCAAGATGAACTCGGCTTTGGCGATATTCTTCACCACGACTTGGTGCATCATGTGCACCACCGCGTTGGTAGCGCCGTAGGCCGCGTTACACAGTGCCGGGTCGGCTTTGAGGAACACCCGCTCCCACGGCACCAAGACGTTGTCAAAGATGACGATCGCATCCATCTCTTCAAAACGCGAACTGAGCGGGTGGTCGAGAGAGGAGCGGCCGTAGTCAAACGACTCGCGACAGATGTATTTCAGTCCTGACGTATCTGATGGAATGGCAAACGCGAAGGCGTAGGGCGCGGTATCTGCCGCTGCTTTGAGAACGGTCGAGGGAAATACCGCGATCTCATCCGACAGCGGTCCGAGCGTGGCGAGAATACGGGCGCCGTTGATTACCATGCCTTTGTCGGTCTCTTTGACGATGCGAGCGGCAATGTCGGCACTGGGATGGCCACTGGCTGTCAGCGCGCGGTTGGCCTGGGGATTCACCAAAGTATGGGTCAAGCATAGATCGTTCTCGCGGACGTAAGTATAGTAGTCGCGCACGTTATCAGCATGGCGGGGGTGATTCTGGGCATAAAACTCAGCCGCCGCTGCCGAGGCCATGAGACTCACATTGAGATAGTCGGGCGAACGTCCTAACATACCGCCGCTGTAGCGCGCCCAGTGCAGCATCATTTGGGTGCGGCGGCGTAAATCTTCAAGCGACCGCGGGGTAATAAATGACAGCCCGACGCGGTCCCCGCTCGTCGGCGAGGGATAGGTCATCTCGTCGCACAGCGCGGGATCGTGTTGCATATCGTAGAGATGAGCAACCGAACGCGCACCCCGGCGGAGCGCCGGGTGGGTGGTCACGTCTCGTACACGCTCATCACCGAGCCACACTTCAGCGCGGCGGTCTTTGAGTCCGTGTAAATACTCAGTTCCAGTTCGTGCAGGCATGATTTCTCCCTTGGCTGTTAGCAATTAGCTCTTAGCTATTAGCGCCCCTCCCCTTTTTGGCTAATTACTAATAGCTAACAGCTAAAAGCCCTTTAATAGGGAATACACACAAACTTCGGCTCGGTGTAAAACTCCAGGCTGTAACGGCCGCCTTCGCGGCCAAAGCCACTCTCTCCCGCCCCACCAAACGGCGTCCGCAAGTCACGCAAGAAGAAACTGTTGACCCACACCATGCCAGTTTTGACCGCGCTGGCAACGCGCAAGGCCCGGTTCACATCTTGTGTCCAGATGAATCCTGCGAGACCAAAGGTTGTGTCATTAGCGAGACGAATCGCTTCCGCTTCGTCCTGAAAACGTTGGACCGACAAGACCGGACCAAAAATCTCCTCGCGACAGATACGCATCGCACTAGTGACACCTGCGAATACGGTAGGCAGGAGGTAATTGCCTTTTTGCAGAGCTGGATCGGCCGGTCGTTTACCACCAGTCAGCAGCCGGGCGCCCTCTGCTAGGCCAGATTGAAGGAATCCCTCGACCCGTTCGCGATGTTGCGCGGTAATCAGTGGGCCAAAGTCGGTTGTCGGATCGAGTGGGTCACCAACCATAAGGTTTGCCACTGCCCCGAGAAACCGATCCAGAAAGCGATCGTAGATGGCATCTTGTAAAAGCAAGCGCGAACCAGCGACACAAGATTGCCCCTGGCTGCGAAAGATCGCCCGGACCGCGCCCTTCACTGCCATGTCGAGATCAGCATCACCAAATACAATGTTAGGCGACTTACCACCCAGTTCGAGCGAGATACGCTTGAGTGAGTCAGCCGCGGCCTTCATGACTCGTTTGCCAGTGGCCACACCACCGGTGAAGGAGACGGCATTCACTCCTGGGTGGGCGGTCAGCGCCGCACCGACTTCACCGAAACCGGAGATCACATTGAGCACGCCGGGAGGTAGGCCTGCTTCTTGTGCGATCTCGCCCAACTTCATCAGGCTCAACGGTGCCAGCTCCGAGGGCTTGAGCACGGCGGTACAGCCCGCCGCCAAGCAAGGAGCGAGCTTCCAGGTGCCAAGCATCATCGGCGAGTTCCACGGTATGATGATGCCGGCCACACCGAGCGGCTGGCGCATAGTTACGCTGAGCAGGTTGACATCGACCCCGAGCGAGTTGCTCTCTGTCCAGTGTGCGTCCTGCGTCCATTGTGAGAGCGCGTCGGCAAAGAAAGAGAAGTTATTGGCCGCACGGGGAATGTCGTGCCCGCCACTTTCTTTCACCGGCTTGCCGACGTCGAGGCTCTCGATCCGCTCCAGCTCGGGCGCGTGTTTCACCAGCAGTTCGGCGAAGCGGCGGATCAGCTTGGCGCGTTCGGCGGTTTTCAATTTCGGCCACGGGCCTCCATCAAACGCTTGACGCGCTGCTTTCACCGCCCGGTCTACATCTTCAACGCTCGCCTCGGCTAACTCGGTCAGTACCTCGTTGGTAGCCGGATTCAAGACCGGAAAGGTCTTGCCACTCGCGGCCGGGACATACTCACCACCGATAAATAACTGCGCGCGCAATGTTGGTTGCATGGGTTCCTCTTCAGTAAATTCTGTACGGGCTCTACCTCACTCACGAACGAGCACGTGCGGTAGCACGCCCAACGCCTAGAGTTCTCGTTTTTCTATTGTGGCCTAATGTCGTACGCGAAGGAATCCGCATTTCTCTTAGCTTAGTGCGGCGTGAGCCGTGGACGGCAGTCTCGCTACCGTTTATCGCCGCTCTTTGCCGGCAGAGCTGGTCGATCGCTTCATATAACCCGCGCCATTGTCGCGGCGTAAGACACGACCACAGCTCGTCATAGGCAGCCTTGACGAGCGGTTCGATACGAGAGCGCAACGTCTGACCTCGCGCCGTCAAGCAGACATGTACGTGACGGCGGTCACGGTCGGAGGACTGTCGCGTGACCAGCCCATCCCGCGTGAGGCGATCGACGACCCCGACGAGGCTGGGACTGGGGATCAGAGTGCTGCGCGCCAGTTCGTTGAACGCTCGCCCATCCCTTTCCCAGAGGGCGCGCAGCACTCGCCACTGGGTTTCGGTGAGATCAAAGCGGGCAAAGATTTCGCGGAACGCTGGCAATACAGCTTCCAGGGCGCGATAGAGCATCATCGGTAAGGCGTGCTCGAACTCGCGCATCGGGTCAAATGGAACAGTTTCTGGCATAAGAAAAATTCGTTCACATGTTAATAATAAAGATAGAACCGGAATGCAAGCCTTATTTGTGACCCAGAGCGCTTCTGGATGCCCTACCCGGTGTCAATTGGATCATGGGCAATTTACTATATGGGGCCGGTCTGCGTTTACTGGAGTGTTTATGCTTACGGGCAAAAGATATTAGTTTCACCAACAATACGGTTAAGATGCTAGGCTGCGAATTTCTGCCGCCTAGCAGGCGTGAGAGTACTGTCCGAATTCGGACACTTTCCAGTTTTTGACGAAAGAGAATCCGTGCGCTTAGCACGGCAAATGAGGACACTTCGCGGTCAATTAGGACAGCATCGGCGTGAGGTATCGCTTGCAAGTTTCTCAGCAAAGGTGTTAGAGTGCAGCGGATTTCGGTGAAGAAGCTGAGAGCTTGTCACATTCTGATAGACTGCGGAAACTTGCTATGTTTCCATATTTCACCGGGCAGTCTAAATTGTTAGACGATGCAAAAGAAAAGGCTTACAATTTGACCTATGCCGAAACGGTATACCAGTCGGGAATTGAGCAAGCTAGCTGGGGAGTGCGCTTGGCGACTGGTCAGCATCAAAGGAGATCCTCACAACTTCGAGCACCCGGAAAGCCGGTTTGTGGTCACCATTGTCCATCCGCAAAAAGATGTTCCCGTCGGATGGGCGGTAGACACCGTGAAGAAGCTCAGACTGGAGGTCAAGTGATGCGCTATCTTATTATGTTGGAACAGACCGAAGCGGGGTTTGCCGTGCAAGTGCCTGATTTAGCAATCGTGACATACGGAGACACGATTGAGGCGGCAAAGCAGGCGACCAGTGAAGCTCTCCAGGTCAATCTCGAAGCCTATCGCGACGCTGGCCAAGCAATACCTGAGAGACGGTCAGTTGAACACCATTTAGAAAATCCTGAATTTCAAGAGTTGGTTTTCGCCTACGTGGAAGTGCCAGAGCCAAAAGAACGGATAGCCGCGTAGCATGACGGACGGGCGAGGAAGACCACGTCCAGCCTCGTTAGGGTCGAGCCTCAAAGGAAACCACTTGTGGCCGCTTGCGGTGCGTAGGAGAGATAAGCATCATGCACACCTTTGAACTCCAGGACTCTCCGCAAACGCTGGCCGAGGCTATTGCTGAGTACTACGCGGCCAATCCAGAACTGGCCAAGGGGCGCGCCATGTCGCCAGAAGCCCAGCACTTCTTTCGCTGCCACGATGCCGCGCACGTTGTCTTCGGCTGCAGCACGGCGTTGGATGACGAGGCTACGGTAAAGATCGCTAGCGTCTTTGGGACGACCGCCGGGCTGCGCGTTCTCAAGGGATACCGCTTGCACGAGTCGCGCCAAATTTACAAGCAAATATCGCCGAGGGCTGCGTTCACGACGATCGCCCATTCGGTGATCGTCGTTCCTCGGACGTTGCTGCGCTGCCTGCGTCAGCGCTCTCCCTGGCCGTGGGCAGAGTTCGAGCAGTACCTTAGCGTTCCGCTCCGGGACATTCGGCACCGGTTTGGCATCGTCGTTCCACATGGCAAACCGGCTAAATAACGCTTAACCCGAGCATGCGACAGACGCATTGGGAACTAGCCTGACCCAGTGACAGCAAGCTGACAATGACAAGGAGAAAAACGATGAACCGAAGGTTGCTCCGCCCTATCACGCCCGAAGAGATCCGCACGTACGAAGAAGACGGGGTGGTGTGGCTCCGCGGCATCCTTGACGCACGCTGGGCCAGTCAACTGGCCATTGCTATCGATGAACTTATCGTCAGTCCTCGGGGACAGGCCGTAGATTTTACTAATCTTGGTCTCGCCGCCACTACGATTGCCGAAGAACGATCGGGATTCACACCCACCGGCAAATGGGCGCAGGCTGAGCACGAATGGGGATCCCCCAGACAATTGGCTGGGAGCGTGTTGATAGATGAGAAAGTCCAAGCAGCACCGGGCAAACGGGGGCACTTCCTTTCGATGACGGGCACGTGGCAGCGCCATCCCATCATACGCGAGCTCGCCTTGGCTTCTCCCCTCCCAGAAATTGCGGCCAGCTTAATGTGGTCCCAGAAAGTCTATCTCTACGATGACCAGGTCTTGGTGAAACCTCCGGGCACGCGGGAGAAAACTGCATGGCACCAAGACCTGGGCTACGACAACATCCAAGGAGAAAAAGTGTGCGGGATCCGGATGCCGGCGAGCAAAGAGACACCGGAGATGGGACTCGTGCAATACTGGCGCGGGTCGCATAAGTCGGGGAAGATTTTCAAAGTGAACTACTTCATCAGTAACGCCACCAGCATCGGGGATGAGGGGGAGGAGATCCCGGCGATCGAAGGGCACGAAGCGGACTTCGATCTGGTGTGGTTTGCCCCGGAGCCTGGTGATGTGGTCGTCCATCATCTCCGTACGCTGCATGGGGCTGGGGGGAACTGTTCGACAACGAGTACTCGTCGCGGGATTACTGTTCGTTACGGCGGTGATGATGTAACCCACAAGTTCCGCAAATACGCGCCGCCCCAAGACCTGAGTGAGTTGCGTGATGGTGCGCCCCTCGACAAAGATCCCGAACGACATCCAGTCGCTTGGCCCCGATAAGAAAGAACAAGGTCAGACTGTTGGAAGTGTAGGCAAAAGTGCTCAGAAAGGACAACCTACATGGGTGGTGAGGTTTCTTGGCAAGTCGAGCTGGCGGTCAAGCCCGGCCAGCTCGATAACTTTCGAGCACTGACTGGCGAAATGGTGGAGTCGACCAAGAGAGAACCTGGCGCTCTGATCTATGAGCGGTTTGTCAGCGAGGACGGGAAGGGCGTGTACGTCTATGAGCGTTATGCAGACTCGGCCGCTGCCGTGGCGCACTTGCAGGCATTCGGGAGAATCTACGGCGAGCGGTTCGCGAAGATGGTCGAGCGGCGGCGGTTCACGGTATTCGGCACTCCCAGTGACGAACTGAAGGGGATATTGGACGGATTCGGCGCAACTTACTTGGGGCCGTTCGCTGGGTTCTCCCGGTTCCAAGGGAAGGGGGGACAGACGATGGGATGGGAATTGCGGAACATGCTGTACGCTTCATTTGCCCGCACAGTCGACGACTGACTAACCCAGCTCCGCCTGCGGGTCTGCACCGAGAACAGAGGCGGACGAGACGGGCGGTGTAAGGTCTTTTCCCACGATGCCTAATGAGATGATGAACTTGAACGCCTCTTCTACACTGTAATCGATGGAAAAAACCTTTCCCGGCGATACCAGCACGAGAAATCCCGAAGTCGGGTTGGGAGTAGTGGGGATAAAGACCGCCAGCATCGTGTCCGATGAGGCCAGGTGTAAAGTATCCTGCCGCTCGGCCACGACAAACCCCAAGGACCATAAGTCCTGGCTTGGGTACTGCAATAGGACAACCCGCTGAAAACTGCGATCCGGCCCCTGGAAGGTGTCGATTATCTGTTTCGCGGCACCGTAAATGCTTTTGATCAGAGGCAGCCGCAGGAGCAGAGAATCAAAGGCAGTCAGAACCTGGCGTCCGAGAATATTGGTGCCGATCAGTCCAAGCACGAAAATCACGGTGAGCGAGAGTAAGAGATTCACGACCGACTCCAGGGGTTGAATCCAGGGGTAACCGTCAAGCCCGGCAACACTGGCTAACGCTTTTGCCAACGGTGCGCTGACGCTGGTGAATAGGTTGAAGAGAAACGCGAGCAGAATATAAGTGATAAAGAGCGGAAGCAGAATTCCGAGACCGGTCAGAAGAGTTCGGCGCACGAAACGCGGGCTACGTTCTTTCGTCATGACTGAGCCTCTCCACGCTCACGAGAGCAAAAGGTGATTTCCTGAAAGGTCCATACTCTCACGTTGCCCTTCGATAGCTGCTCTCACAGAGTCGCACGGGAGTGCGGGCAAGAGAGCGGCGCCGGTTCAGAATTCAATGCGCAATATGTCGACCTGCGGGAGTTTCTGGGTTGGTGAGATTTTTAGTTCTTCGCGACTTAAGAAGCCATCACGGTTCGTGTCTAGACCATTAAAAAGGGTGCGCACCTGAGGACTCTTTCGCGCCGCTTGCTCGAGCTCCGGAGCCGTTAACTTTTTGTCATGGTTAGTGTCGGCGGCCGCGAAGGAAATGGCGGGTGACTGTGGTTTAGTGGTGGAGGCAGTTTTTTCGCGGATCTCGTCTTCGGATACCACCTGGTCTCTATTCTGATCTGCATCCTTGATTGTTTGAGCGGTCAAACTTCGACAAAATTCGTCATAGGAAATGACCCCATCTTGATTGAAGTCAAGAAAAAGCTCCACTGGAGGTGGCGCTTGCTCGGCATTGGTCTGAGCCTGAAGGAGCGGTACAAGGAAAAGTGGGAGGGCGAATAAAACTCCAGCGAACAAAGGCCTGACGTGGGGATAGCGATGAAAAATATTCACAAAATGTCCTCCTCCCAAGTGTTGTCACGCTTCCGAGACAACGAGCCGCACGCTGCCCAGTTCCGCCAAGCCAAACGCAAGCCAGACAGAAGATGGCCCGATGGGGGGCCAATGAACGTAGAGCTTTCGGCAATGGCAAAAACTTTCGGACTCTAACGCCGTCTGAAAGTTCAGCGTTTCACAGTGCAGCGTCGAGCCTGAGATCCTCTGCCTCGGTCTCATTTAGCAGCTGCCGGCGCTTGGACTTTTGATAAACCGGCAATTGGTTTCCCATTCTCATCGACCAGCGCCAAGACTGGGTTGCCTTTCGTATCCACACTGAATTCCGCGCGCGCGTGTCCATTTTGATCCAGCAGCACCAGCGCCGGCTCGCCGGTGGCCGCTACTCCCAACCCAACCCGAGCCCGCCCAGTATTTTTATCGAATAATGTGAGATTGCTTTCGCCGCCAGCTGTTGTAGCAAAACTTGCTGACCCTTTGCCATTGGGAGCATGGAGGAGAATCTCGGCACGCCCGTCACTCCCCTCGCCCAGCACCAGTACTTTACGGCCTTTGGCATCCAATAGCCCTATCGATGCACTCCCGTCGGCCTCGACACCAATTCTGGTACGGGTGCCACCATTGCCATCCTGTAAAGAAAGGTCGACTAGCCCGTCTGGCAACACCTGCATAGCTGCGCGTTGCCGTCCACTGGTATCAAGCAAAACGAATTTTTCCGCTTCGACGATCTTTCCTCTCCGTGCCGCTGCACTGGCATCGATACTCCAGAAGCCACCCGAAATTGCACCTCCGATTAACCCCGCCGTCACACTGAGGCAAACGTACATCCAAGATCTGCTAGCGCCCATGACTCGTCCTCCCTCACGAATTCATAACTGCATGGCTGATCATACGTGGTTGAGTCGCCTTTGCAAACAACGCTGTAGTGTCCTGAGCAGAATCTTTCGCCGCATCGTACTGGCTGGTGGCTCCGGACTCCCTCGTGGTCACACTAACGACGTCAGTTTACTTCCAGGGGTTGACAGATGAGCATTCCGACTGGATTAACCACGAGTCGGCTTTTGATCTTCTCGTTAGTGACGCAGTCGCCGCTTCTGTTAGGGGGTTGCACGGCGAAGTAAAAAGACTAGCCATGAGGTTCTCTTCACCTTCTCCAACTGCATCGTATTCACTTGTCACAATTCCAAACCTCGTCGAATCTGTATAAAACTCATCATGAGTAACCAATTGAAGCTGACTCCTGTTGCTCCCACCTCAGCGTGGGTTGTCTCAACCGACGAGAATCTGATGATCGCTTTGCATACTCTGCGGTTGGTGGGATCAGTGCCACCACAATCATGAGCGGGGAATGCGCCTCCGCAGATCTTTCAGCGTAGTCAGTGAGTGAATCAAGCTCCCATTCATAGACCATCAGTTTCTCTAGCAGTTGCGCATCCCCGGACGCCGATGATAAGGCCATACCGGGGGAGGGAATGGAATGTCCAAACTGCTCGCGGTTTTCGAAAGAGTCATTATATCAACGCTGATTATTTTGATGGCGCTCATCATTCTTCTGGCCACGATCGATCTCGCTTGGGTCATCGTTGAAGGTATACTCGAACCTCCCTGGCTGCGGTTGGCAACCGCCGATCTGCTCGATACTTTTGCCGCGTTTCTTCTGGTTCTGGTCGGGATAGAGCTGTTGGACACCATCAGAGCCTACTTGAGCGAGCACGTGGTGCATGCCGAGATTGTCTTTATGGCGGCACTCATTGCCGTAGCGCGCAAGATCATCACCCTCGACATCAAGGAATTATCTGCAGTAACTCTGCTCGGAATTGCGGCCATCATTCTTGCGTTGTCAGCAGGTTATTACTTACTCAAGCAATCACAGAGAAACGAGTGAGGCCGCCACGTTGGTAAAACTCCCGTTTCGCTCACGTACTTTCTCGTTCCGCCGGAGGAATGAGCCCGCTTCTATTAATTGTGATGAGGAGTCTGTATAGGATCAAGAATCGGTAGCTCGATTTCGAAACGAATGTCACCAAGTTGCCGTATGCTCGAGAACACTGCGCAGACAATAAGGAACATCCCCGACACAAATGAATCACGAGTGAAACCATTCGGCATGAGTATGGACACACCCGCCGCTGCTAATTCCAACGTCCACACGATCTGCCACCCCGGCAAGACATCGAGTCTTGCCAGCAGCTATGCAAAACCGAATACCATCACCAAAACCGCGCCTGTGTATTTCTTCATGGTCATCCATCAGATTGTGAGCTGAGTTAGCCGGCAAGCATAAAGCATTTTGCTGCTCAGGTCACGAGGCCGGACAGGTCCTCCCCCCTATTCCTCTTCCCCGAATTAACCGGTAATCGGTTGTCCGTCTGACCCGTTCCTCAGCAAACACAGGGGAAGGAGAAACGATGCCCGAACTCACCCGTCCCGTCTTCGCTTCGGTTGAGGCCGCGCAGGGGGCCTTTGCGCAACAGAACTACATCGCCGATCGTTCCTTGGCACTGACGATGAAGCTCGCGGCGGAACTCGAAAAGCCGGTGCTGCTAGAAGGCGAGGCTGGTGTTGGCAAGACGGAAGTAGCCAAGGTTCTTGCTCGCGTACTCGATACACCCCTGATTCGCCTGCAGTGCTATGAAGGGCTTGATGCGAACACGACCCTGTATGAGTGGAACTACGCGCGACAGATTCTTCA
>Ga0187894_10001344_pt1 | contig 31851 bp, 31 predicted proteins | sample GBC1701081metaG_FD_136650 | JGI IMG/M metagenome (GOLD analysis project Ga0187894, IMG submission 136650) | White microbial mat communities from a lava cave in the Kipuka Kanohina Cave System on the Island of Hawaii, USA - GBC170108-1 metaG ...
CCCGATCGCCCAGGCCGAGCAGTTCGGCCGCGATTTCTTCACGCTGCGCTACACCGACTATCAGATCGACACGCCGCGATTGTCGCGCGTGTGGAATGGGCTCTCCTCTCCCCGCGAGAGCGGGGAGAGGAATGGGCCCGTGCTGCAGGCATGGCAAGGCGAGGGGTAGGAACGATCAAACCATGCGCGCCGGCATGAGACTGAACGGTCGTACCCCTCACCCTCCCATCGTGCTGCGCACGATGGGCCCCTCCCTCTTCCCGCTCACGCGGGGCGAGGGAATCGCTGCGCCATGCTGCGCAACAAATCTGCATCGCGACTCCGGTCGAAAACCGCAATGCGCTTTTGTTGCGGCTCGACAGCGCGTAACGTGACCGTCTCGCACCGTCACATCAGGAGTTTCTCGCGGCATGGAGCGCAGCGTCGTGATGATCCATGGCATGTGGGCCACGCCCCATGTCTGGCGCCACTGGGGACCGTTCTTCGCCGAGCGAGGCTGGACGGTGCTGACCCCGACGTTGCGTCATCACGAGGCACCGCCGTTGTCGGCGCCGGCTCGCCTGGGCACGGTCTCGCTGCTGGACTATGCCGCCGACCTTGAGGCGTACATCGCAGCGCTGCCGACCAAGCCGGTGATCGTCGGCCACTCCATGGGCGGGCTGCTGGCGCAGATGCTGGCGGCGCGGGCGGCATGCACGGCCGCCGTGCTGCTGTGCCCGGCACCGCCGGCCGGCGTCTTTGCGCTGCATCCGTCGGTCATGCGGGCGTTCCTGCGCATCCAGATGCAATGGGGCTGGTGGAAACGGGCGCATCGCGCCACGCACAGGGAAGCGATGGCCGGCACCTTCAACACGTGCACCGACCGTATCGCGTGCGATCACGACTATGCGCACTTCGTGCACGAGTCGGGCCGGGTGCTGGTCGAGATCGGCCTGCCCTTCCTCGACCGCCGGCATGCCGCGCGGGTCGATCCGGCGGCGATCACCTGCCCGACGCTGGTGATCGGGACCGAGAAGGACCGCATGACGCCGCCCGGCGTCGTGCGCCGGGTGGCGCGGCGCTACGCTGCCGAGCATCGCGAGTTCGCGGGCCAGGGACACTGGATCGTGGGCCAGCCCGGCTGGCAGGATGTCGCGACGTTCGTCGCCGAATGGATCGAGCGCTGCCTGCCGGAGTCGGCCGACGCAGCCGCCGGCAATCAGGACCCCGCATGGCACTCATCGACATCGCCGCATTGAGCGCCGCGCTGCCGCCACACGGCCGGCTGCTGGGACTCGATGTCGGCACCCGTACGATCGGGCTCGCGACATCCGACGTGCTGCGCTCGCTCGCCACGCCGCTGCGGACGATCGCGCGGACCAAGTTCACGAAAGATGCCGCGCAGCTGGCCGAGATCGTGCGCCAGCACGAGGTCGCGGCACTGGTCGTGGGCCTGCCACTCAACATGGATGGCAGCGAGGGACCGCGCTGTCAGTCGATACGCCAGTTCGTGGCCAACCTGATGGTACTCGATATCGAGTTGGGCACGCGGGGGCCGCGGCGCTTCGCCGACCTGCCGATGGTCTTGCAGGATGAACGCCTGTCGACCGCGGGGGTCGAGCGCACGATGATCGAGAGTTACGACATGTCGCGCCAGAAGCGCGACGCCCGCATCGATGCCGCCGCTGCGGCGTGGATCCTGCAAGCAGTGCTGGATCGGCTCGACCGGCTGCGCCGCGCCAGCGATCCTGGGAGCGCGGGCGTCCCGCCCGCATCAGTGCGCAGCGCCGACACATGAGCGGGCCGGAGGCCCGCGCTCCCAGGAGAGAGAGTCCTGACCGTCAGCGAAGCGAAGGACCCTGCAGCGTCGCAGCCCATCCACGATGCACCGGGCGGATCAACGGCACATCGTCCCCCGAACCGTTCGCCGCAAGGCCCTTCGCAACCTGTCCCGAGCGAGGCCGAGGGGGCATGCTCAGGACGGAAAAATCTTCCTGGCGTCAGCGCTCAGCCGGCGCCTGCGCCACGAGCTTGACGTCGGTCGCGCCGCCGGGCGCGCAGCCTTCCTGGGCAATCGCCGGACAAGACACGCCCGTCAGGTTGGCCGATTGCGGTTCGCCACAGGCTGCCAGCAGCAGCGTGAGGGAGGCGATGGCAAAGATTGTCTTCATGGTGTCCTCACTGATCATGCGTGATGTGCCGCCGCATCAAGTCACTCAGGCTGCGCCGCGGCGATGGCGCGACCTGAACGTCAAATCGAAAAGGGTTTACTGTTCAAAAAGCTAGCGCCGACACTGCCGGCGATCCTGAAACTGGGTGTCTGGGTGGGCGGCATCCGGCTGACGATGGTCTGGTGGAACAGCCGGTAACCGCCGCAGAAGGCGCCGTCATTCCACACGCGCTTGAGGTTGCCGGTGAACAGCCCATTGCGTTTGCCGTCCAGCGACAGCTGATCATCCATGCAGCCCGCGATGCGAATGATCCCGGCCTGCGGCTCGATCTTGCGGGCGTCGGCGGATGCCGCCTGCAGGGCGAGATACGACGGCCGCTGTCCGTTGTAGGCCGCGACCGTCACTTCGATGGGCGCCGCCCGGCTGGGCGCCGCCGACAATGTTGTGGGCGACTCGCTGCCGATCTGCGCCAGTTGGTTGGCAAACACCGACAGCGGCAGCAGCCCGGCGTCGCGCCGCAGCTTGACCACAGTGCCGCTGTGACAGCTGTCGGACAGCACGACGATGCGAACACCCTTCTTGAAGCGGGCGAACAGACGGCGCAGTTCACCCTCGATCAGCTGCCGGTCGTACAGGCACCACGTCTCGTCGTAGCGATCGTCCTCGTCCGACGCTTCGTCGGGGATCTGGCCGCCATGACCGGAGTAGGTGAGCAGCAGAAGGTCGCCCTCCTCCAGCGTCTGGGTGAACTCGAGCATGTCATCGATGAACCGGTCCGACGTTGCCTGGGTGGTCAGATGAATGCGCCGATCGCTGAAGCCCGCCGCCTGCGCGATGCCCGCCATGTCCGTGGCATCGCTCTCGCCGGCGTTGAGGCGCCCTGCCCATCCGTCGTAATGCGACGGATCCACGCTGTTCAATCCCAGATGCAACGAATATCCGCGAGCCATGTACTTTCCCTCTGAAGCGCCGAAAATGTCAGGTCCGGCGCAATTCAGCTCAGGTCCGCGAAGAACCGCCTGAGCCACGAAGGGAAAGCCGGTGCTGGATACGAGCCCGAGGTGAACTGCGCGGCCGGAACGCCAGGAAACGCCAGAATGCACCCTCCGCTTTCGCTGCTGGTGGTGGCAAAACACCGGCCGGACTGCTGGTCGCCATCGCGCATCGGCATCGCGCCGGACTCGCTGTCGTTGATCGCTTTGGTCATCGCATGCCTCCCTGCCATGGGTTCTTGACGCCGCCGAACGGGCCGACATCAGCCGCAGTCGGCGACACGGTCTCGGGCAGCGCGCTCATCAGGCGGGCGAGGCTCACCTGGGAACGCACGCCGAGCTTCTCGAAGCAGCTCGCCAGCTGGCAGTTCGCCGTCGATGGCGAGACGTTCAGCAACGCCGCCGCTTGCGGCCGGCTGAAGCCGCCGCCGATCAGCATGGCCACGCGGGCCTCGGCCGGCGTCAGGCCGGCAGCGGCCTGCAACGCGCTGGTCACGTCGCGCGGCTGCGCTTCGGGATCCACGATCAGGATCAGCACCATGCCGCCGCCGTCGATCTCCCCGCGCAGCGCCGAGGGCACCGGCGGCATGGGCGCAGCAATGACCAGAAGCGGCGCCCGTCCCGAGGGACGCGACACGCGCAACGGGCCACAAAGCGGCACCGCCTCGCCGGCTGCAACGGACAGTGCCGCCGCCAGGCAGCGACCCAGCGCCCGGCTCTCGGCGGGAAAGGCCGCCGTGACCTGCAGGCTGCAGTCCGGACCGATCACGACGCCATCGCCTTCGAGCAGCAGCGCTTCGGCCGGCGGATTGACGGTCACGATGCGTCGCTGCGCATCCATCAGCAGCGCCGGGCCCGGCATGAGCTGCAGCACGCGTGCCAGTTGACTCTGGACATAGCGCTGCACGTCATGATCATCATCGGCACCCTCGGCAAGGCGGACCGACCGCTCTTCGGGCGCGCGATGAGACGGGACGACACCCGCTGCGTCACGATTGTTCACCATGACCGTGAGCACGGGTCTCGCGCGCTCCGGCGCCGCGTTGATGTCCTGCAGGACTGGTACTGCCATCATGATCTCGCCCCCTCTGTCGGTGCGGAACGGCGCGCATCGCCCCCTTCTTCAGACCGCTGCCGTTCCACGTGTTGCCGTGATGCGAGAAGATTCACCGGCGGCGGCTCGAAAGCCGGGACGCCAGCGCTCGGATTGCGCTCGGTTAGCGTGAAAAATGATGTAGTATCGGGGCTTGCAGAATTTTTTTGGGGACATGAGCAAGAAGCGCGCATTTGCGCTCGATCTCCTCGGGCCCTTCCGGCTTATCGGGTCGGATGGCCAGCGGATCGAGATCACCAGCAAGAAGGGTGTTGCGCTGATCGCCATGCTGGCCATGGCCAGCGACGGCGAGCACACGCGCGGCTGGCTGCAGGACAAACTATGGGGCGAGCGCCAGCGGGCGCAGGCACAAAGCAGCCTGCGCCGCGAACTGACAGCACTGCGCCGCTGCCTCAATGTCGTGCCGCAGCCGCTGCTGATCAGCGAACACGACCGCGTCAAGCTTGACCTCGACCAGCTCGATGTCGATGCGCGCGCCCTGATGTTCGGCGTCGCCGGCGCGCGGCCCGAGCGGCGCGCCGGCGAATTCCTCGAAGGTTTCGACATCGCCGGCGCCGAGGGCTTCGAGGAGTGGCTACGCGAGCAGCGGCGGACGCTGGAGGCGCGGCTGGCCAACAACCCGGCGGCGGCCGTTTCGGATAGCGAGCGCGTCGATAAAATTTCGCAGACCGGCTCACCGCCCAACCGTGAGGCCGAGACGCCGGCAGGCCCGGCGCTCAGCGTCCCCGAGATGCTGGCGGACCCCAGCCTGCCGCCATCGTTGGCGGTTCTGCCGTTCCTCAACCTGACCGGCGAGCCCGGCAACGACTACATGGCCGAAGGCATCAGCGAGGACCTGATCGACCGCCTGTCGCGGCTGCGCTGGCTGCCGGTGATCGCCCGCAGTTCCAGCTTTTCGATCAGCGCCGAGAATGCCGATCTCAAAGCCATCGGCCGCAGCCTCGGGGCCAAGTACGTGCTCGAAGGACGGCTGCGCCGCGCCGTCGACACGTTCTGGTTGACGATCAATCTATCGGACACGACCAGCGGCTACGCGTTGTGGTCACAACGCATCGAGCTGTCGCTGCCCCATTCGCGCGACACGCTGGACCAGCTGGCGGCCGAACTGGTCACCCTGCTGGACACGCGCATCGACTACGCCGAGCAGATGCGCGCCCGCAACCGGCATACCGACCGTCCGGATGTCAACGACCTGATCTGGCGCGGCCGCTGGCATCTCAACAAGCTCACCCGGCAGGATGCCGAGATCGCGCGGCAGCTGTTCGACGAGGCGCTCAAGCTCGATCCCAACTCGCCGGAAGCGCTGATCCAGGCCACCACCTGCCTCAACTATGCGATCTGGACGCAGCGCGGGTCGGCCGACCAGATCGCCGAGATGCGCCGCCTCGCTCAGCGCGCCGTCATCGCCGATCCCGACGATGGCCGCAGCCACCTGCTCGCCGGCATCGGGGAAATGTGGCTGCGCCAGCCGGTGCGCGCCCAGGCATTGCTGCAGCAGGCGATCGCGCTCAACCCCAGCCTGGCGATGGCGCACGCCCAGCTGGGAAGCTGCTATAATCTGGCGGGCGAGCCGGCGCGGGCCCTTCCCGTGCTCCGGACGGCGCTGCGTCTGAGCCCCAACGACGTGCATATTTTCTTTACGTTCGGTGAGTTGGCTGTCGCGCACGGCATGCTCGAGCAGTGGCCCGAGGCCGCCGAGTGGGCCGATCAGTCGCTGATCCGGCGGCCGGGCTATTGGTATGCGCAGGTCATCAAGATCACCGCTCTGGCTCTTGGCGGCAATCTGGCGACGGCCCGCTCGAGCTTCGACCAGCTTGTCGCGGCAAAACCGGGCTTCGCCGCGGAGTATGTGGCCTATCTCACGTGGCTGCCGTTCCTCGACAGGATGTGGATCGACCACCTCATCGACGGCCTGGAGATCGCCTCGGGTGGTCGCATCAGCCGATCGAAGGATGACGCCGAGGCTGTCCTGAGCTAGGCCCCGACTCGACATCGTATCGCGGCTTGTGGGTGGGACATGCCGACATTCAAGTACTACGACAAGATCTTGGCTGCTCAGCAGCAGCCCATGCCGGCCGCGCTGCCGGCTGCCTTCGATCTCAAGAAGGGGTTGGGCGTAGGCGGCATCGTCAAACGCCTGTTCCCCGGATTGACGGACCGGCTGATGCAGGCGGTGTTCTGCTTCCTGCGCGCCTTCTGGCCGACAGCCCGGATCGGACGCCTGGTGCTGGTGAGCCGCTATGACGACGTCGTCGCGGTCCTGCAGCAGCCCGAGATCTTCGAAGTGCCGTACGGCCCAGAGATGATCGAACTCGCCGGCGGCACCAACTTCGCGCTCGGCATGGAAGGCCCCGGGCACGCGGCGCAGAACGGCATCATCCGCCAAGTTCTGCTGCGCGAGGACGCGGCTGCCGTTTGCGCCCACACGCGCCACGTCACCAAGGCCTTGGTCGCCGGCTCCGGCGGCCGGCTCAACGTCATGCAGGACCTGTTCGCGCGCGTCACCGCCGAAACCTGCGGCCGGTATTTCGGTCTCGACCTCGAAGACCCCGATCTGTTCGCCGACGCCTCGATGGCGGTGTCGGCCCTGCTGTTCGCCGATCCGTTCGGCAAGGACGCGACCCGGCAGACGGCGCTGGCCGGCGCCGCGCGCGTACGCACTGTGATCGACCGCGCCATCGAGCGCGCCAAAGCGCGGGCCCAGACCAACCCGCGACCGGATGCCATCGTCGACCGCCTGGTCGCGCTGCAGCGATCCTCGCCGTCCCAGAACGTGCCCAGCGATGGTGAAATGCGCGCGATCCTGGTCGGGCTGGCGACCGGGTTCATTCCCACCACCGGGCTTGCGGCACCCAAGATCCTGCTGGAACTGGTGCGCCGTCCCGACGCGATGGCGATGGCCCAGGAAAAAGCGCGGACCGGCGATCGCGCCGGCCTCAAGAAGATTCTCCTGGAGGCCGGGCGCCTCAACCCGGCACTGGCGCCGGGCCAGTGGCGCCATGCCCGCCAGGACGCCACGATCGGCAAGAAGCGGATTCCTGCCGGCTCGGTCCTGATGGTGGCGACCATGTCCGCCCTGCGTGACCGGCGGAAATACGACGCACCTGGACGCTTCCGGCCGGACCGCGCCGTGCAGGCCGACCTGATGTTCGGCAGTGGCGTGCACGAGTGCCTGGGCAAGCACCTCGCGATCGAACAGATGGCTGACATCTTCGAGATTCTGCTGGCGCAGCCCGGCCTGCGGCCGGCGCCCGACGCGCATGGCCGCGTGAGCTGGGTCGGCCCCTTCCCGCGCCGCCTCGACATGGTGTTCGACACGACGGTGCCCGCCACGCAGACCATGGTGCTGGTGTGCGCGCCGGTACCGCCTGGCGCCAAGGAGCAGCTCGAGGGACAGATCAAAGCCTTGGGCAACCCGGCGCGCGACGACATCGCCCAATCCCTGACGAACACCGGCATCGTGCACTTCGCCTCGCTGTCGGTGCTCGACGCCGGCGATGCGGCGGCGCCGCAGACGCACCTGCTGCTGGAACTCAATGTCGATGGCCCGCGCGAGGCGGCGCTGCGCAAGGTCGCGACGCAGGCCGAGGCGTGGCTGGCGCCGATCTTCCAGCATGCGCAAAGCGGCGGCGCGCTCTCGCTCGGCGACCTGCTGGTCCGCCATGCGCTCGACCTGCACACCTGGCCCTGGGGCGCGATCGGCCTGAACTTCAACGGCACGCCCGATACGCCCGTGGCCGACATCGCCCGCCAGGATGCCCTGGCGGCCTTCGCCCGCGACGCGATCAAATACTACCAGCTCAAGCACTTCGAGTTCGGCAGCCGGCCGGTCCGCATTGTCGATCACGTCCGCAAGCTGATCCAGCACGATGACGACTATGTGCGCCAGGCAGCGGGCGATCCGGCATTGCGCGAGCTGCTCGACCGCGGCACGTTCTTCAGCGACTTCCTGATGCGCCCCAGCGGCCGGCGGCTGGCGATGTCGGAGTGGAAGGAGCGCACTGCGGCCGGCGCCTGGAAGGACTTCGCCACCACGCGCACTGCCCTGTGGATGGGGCTGCTGCTGCTGGTGCTGGTCATCGTGCTGTCCGTGGTCGTCGACCGCTCGTTGGGATCGGGCCTAGCGTTCCACCACTTCTTCACCCATCCCGTCGCCAGCATCGGCCGATTGCTGCTCGCCATCGTCGGCGGCGTCGTGGCGACAGGCCTGCTGCTGGGCGCCATCGGCGCGGCGTTCATCGGCCTGCTGCGCTGGCATGAGACGCGCGATCAGCCTGATGATCAGAATCCGCCGGTGGACCGCCTCAAGGTGCTGGCCGCCACCGAGAACCACCCGGAGTTCGCGCAGAACCACATCACCGCCGTCACGCACCTGAAGCCGGGCTGGTTCCGCAAGCTCACGACCGCGGTGGCGATGTGGAGCATCGGCACCCTGGTGGCCCACAAATATCGCCCCGGTTTCGTCGTCAACATCGGCACCATCCACTACGCCAAATGGTTCCGCCTGCCGGGCAGCGAAAAGCTGGTCTTCCTCGCCAACTACGACGGCAGCTGGGAGAGCTATCTCGAGGATTTCATCACCAAAGCCCACCAGGGCCAGAGCGCGGCGTGGAGCAACGGCGTCGGCTTCCCGCGTACGCGCTTCCTGGTCCGCGACGGCGCCCAGGACGGCGATCGCTTCAAGCGCTGGGTGCGCCGGCAGCAGGTGCCGACCCAGTTCTGGTATAACCGCTTCCCGCACCTGACGACGGATCAGATCCGCAACAACGCGCTGATCCATGACGGGCTGATGCGCGCCCGCACCGACAGCGCCGCGCAAGCCTGGCTCGACTGCTTCGGCTCGATGCCGCGGCCCGATTACGCCATCGAGACGATGGAAGTGCAGTCGATGGTGTTCCGCGCGTTGGGCGAGCTGCCCTACACGGCCTGCGCCGTGCTGCGGCTGCCCAACGAGGCCAAGGACTGCACGGCCTGGCTGCGCAAACTGATGCCGCCGGGCATCGGCGCGCCCGTCAAGCCGACGCCGGGAATCGAACCCATCACGTTCGGCGACCGGCCGCCGGCCAAGAACGGCGACGGCTACCGGGTGGCGACGTTCGTCGCCTTCTCGGCCGCCGGGCTCAAAAAGTTCAAGGTTTCCCAGGCTGGTATGGACACGTTCCCCGGCCCGTTCACCACCGGCATGTCGAGCCGCGAGCGCGTGCTGGGCGATGTCGGCTCATCGGCGCCGGCCGGCTGGCGCTGGGCCGACGGCGATCACGAGGGCGCGGCCGACGCGGTGCTGTTCATCTATGCCGACACGCGCGACAAGCGCGACGACGCACTGGCGGCGCATGCGAGCCTGTTGCCCGAAGGGGCGTTCCTGGACGTGATCCTGACGCAGCCCGTCGGCGACAACGGCAGGGGCAAGGAGTACGAGCATTTCGGCTATCGCGACGGCATCTCGCAACCGGTGATCCGCGGCACCCAGCGCTTTGCCAAGGGCGCGGCGCCATCCGATATCGTCAACCCGGGCGAGCTGATCCTCGGCTACCGCAACAACCAGGATTACTTCCCGCCCAGCGTCGTCATGCCGCCGGACTCCGACCCGGGCAACCTGCTGCCGGCCGACAACCCGTCGTTCGCCTCGCGCTTCCCGCGCTTCCGGGCGCTGCCCACCGACACGCCGCGCGACTTCGGCCGCAACGGCACGTTCATCGCGCTGCGCCAGCTGGAGCAGGATGTCGAGGGCTTCCACGCCTTCACGCAAGCCAAGGCGGAGGAACTCGCGCGCTATCCCAACCTGAAGGAGCTGGTCGGCGGCACGATCACCGCCGACTGGGTGGCAGCCAAGATGATGGGACGCTGGCGCGACGGCACGCCGCTGATCGAGCGCCCGGGACCCGATCCGGAGAAGGCACCCAAGCGCAAGGGCAGACGGCGCGAGGCCGCCGCCGACGACCCGCCGACCAACGACTTCAACTTCGGCGTCGAGGACCCGCAGGGCTTCTTCTGCCCATTCGGCGCCCATATCCGCCGCGCCAATCCGCGCGACAGCCTGCAGCCCGGCGATCCCAAGCAGCTCATCATCACCAACCGCCACCGCCTGCTGCGGCGCGGCCGCAGCTATGTCATTCCCGCCGGCGAGGACCGGCGCGCGGAGAAAGGCCTGCTGTTCGTCGGCATCTGCGCCGACCTGCAACGGCAGTTCGAGTTCATGCAGCAAACCTGGATCGCCTCGCCCGCGTTCCACGGCCTGAACGACGAGCCCGACCCGATCACCGCGCCGACGCCCTGCGGGCGCAACCGGGTCTTCACCATCCCGACGCCGGCCGGCGCCATCGTGCTGGAGAACATGCAGAGCTTCGTCACCGTGCGCGCCGGCGGCTACTTCTTCCTGCCCAGCCATGCCGCCATCCGCTACCTGATGGATTTGTGCTGATATCACTGTCATCCCTCGCAGCGCTCGGGTTGACGGCACCATGAAGGAAACTGGCTCAGTCGGTTCGACCACGCGCTGGGGGCGCGCCACTCTGTGGCGCGTCTTCGTCTGGATCGGCACATGACGCGCCACGGAGTGGCGCGCGCCCAGCGTCTGTCCACCCGACCATGCGCCGTTTCGGCCCTCGTGGTCGGCGTAGCATGCGTCCGCGTCGCCTCGGCTCTGCCGGGAGCGCCTTGCTCCACCTTCCGGGTCGGCCTTAACCTGCTGCCGTTGTCCGGGAGGTCGTGCATGGCAAACCCGTCCCGAGGCGCCGATGGCGCCCACGCGCTCTATTCCAAACTGGAAGAGCGCATCCTGCAGCGCGACCAGGTCGGCGCCAGCCGGGTCTACTACGATCTCGTGCGCGCCGGCCGGCCGCTCAACGAGCTCCTGACCGAAGCGGTGCGCATCCACGCGCCCTATACGCACGTGCCGTATCACGAGCGCATCGACGACGGCTATGTGAACTTCGTCAACAACGACCACTGCCTGCTGAGTGCGCGCGCCACGCTTAATCTGGCGAAGATGCTGCCGTCGTCCATGACCGGCCTGCCGATGGCGCAGACCATCTGGTACATCCCCACCGGGCTCGACATCTGGAACCAAAAGATCGTCAAGGCGCCCGGCCACTATGCGCGCGGCTTCCAGCAACCGCCCGGACCGCCGCCGGCACCCGTGGTCTACTGGCCCGACCAGGAACCGCTCGCGCTCGACGGCAGCCTGAAGGAACGGCTGGGCCACTGGCTCACCCTGGTGCATCGCGGCCAGGTGATTGACGCCTACCGCGTGTTCCTCGGCCTGATGGCGGAGACCGCGCAGCGGCGCGACGTGCTGGCCGAGCTGGTCTTCGCCGGCCTGATCGACGTGCAGGACCGCGCTTTCCAGAACCGCTCCTACACCACCGGACATAAATCCTTCCGCGCGCGTTCGACCGTCGAGCTGGGCGACGCCGTGGGCTGGAACAACGCGCACGACATCCTCTATGCCGGCGCACTCGATATCGCCGTGGGACCGCGCTGGTACTCGACCTACGAGATGGCCTGCAACGCCGTCACCGTCTATCTCGAGGGCCAGGCCCTGCACGCGGTACCTTACGGCGGCACGACGGCGCGCGAACGGGCAATGCTGGCCAGCACTGTGCCGCTCGATGCCGACGAATCGGCGGCGCTGATCGATGCCGTGCTGAACCAGCCGGAGCCGGCCTATATCGAGCACATCAGCACCCTGCTGCTGGCCGGCAAGGGCCCACGTCAGATCCTCGATGTGCTGCAGGTCGGTGCCGCACAGGTCCTGGTGCGCACGCAGGATGACGTCAACTTCTCCATCCCGCAGCATTGCGCCGAGTACTGCAGCACGCTGGGCTGGTTCTACGACAGCTTCCAACATCCCCAGCGCCTGAAGCTGCTCTATGTCGCCGCGTCCTTCCTCAATCGCAATGCCTGGCATCAGCGCCACACCGGTGACATGCAGCCCGCCGGCATGCAGGCGCCGGCTGGCGCCGCCAAGATGACGGCCGACCAACTCCTGGACCGCATCGATGCCGCGATCCTGGCGCTCGACGGAACGCAGGCCATCGGCTGGGCCCGGGCCTATCTCGACAGCGGCACCGATCGCGCCCCGCTGATCACGCGGCTGGCGCTGGTTGCGACGCGTATCGGCAATGATCCGCACAATCAGGAGATCGCGCAGTGCCTGCTCGACGACTGGCGGCGCAACCGGACGCCAGGACGCGACTGGCTACTGCTGGCGTGCGTGCAGCACACCGCGCGGCATCGTAAGTATGGCGACTTCATGGAGGCCGGCCGCCGCTTCGGCATGGCGCTGGACGTCGCGGGCCTGCAATAAGTGTCCTCTCCCCGCGAGAGCGCTATGGAGTGGACACATCTTTGTTGCTGTCATCCTGAGCGCAGCGAAGGATCTGTTATGCCGTCGAAACGCACGGAACTCGTGATGACGCCCGTGCCCCAGTGAGATCCGTTCGTGCGAAACGGCGGCATAACAGGTCCTTCGCTACGCTCAGGACGACACGGACGCCGCCTTCCAGAGATGTGTCCACTCCATAGCGCGAGAGCGGGGAGAGGTGTTGGGGCCGGGGGAATGGAATCAGCCTGTCGCGCGATTGACCGCGTCGGCCCAGATCAGGATGCCGAACATCGCGACCAGTGCTGCAACCCACGTCCCGATCATCACCCAGACCTGATGCTGCATCCGCCGCGGCTGCTCGCCATACCGGCCCGCCTCGATATCGCGGCCCATTTTCAGCGCATCGACCAGAGTGCGAACCGCAAAGACCGGGTTGCGGCTGACGCCGATCTCGTTCTGCCGCTTCATCAAGGCACGACCGCTCGGCGTTTTGTCGATGGCAGCGTGATACCACAGCGCGATCGCGATGATCGGCACCACCATGACGGCGAAGCAGGCCGCCAGATAGATGTCGCGCGTCGGCGGATCGGCGAGCGCGGCGAGGACATTCTCCATCCCGATCGCGCCCGTCACATCTTGCGCTGGGCGGCGTTCCAGTGCCGTTCGAGGTTGGCGATCAGTGCCGGGCTGAAGTGGCACTGCGCCTGCTCGCGCGCGTAGACCGCGGCGTAGCGGCGGAACAGGTCGAGCGGCTCCTGCGAAGCACGGATGGCGACCCGGTTGCCGCGGGCGCTCACCACGCCGGAGCTGGTCAGCCCCTCGACGGCCTCTGCCACCGCCGCGTCGGTCTGATCCGGCGGCACGATGCGATCGATGATCAGCCGCCCCTCGTCGCTGTCGCAGGGCAGGCCGCGTTCGTACAGGATCGCCTGGCGCGTGATGCGATCGCCCACGAATCGCCACAGCCGCAGGTTCGCCATGCCGGGGATAATGCCTTCCTTGCGCGCCGGCAGGGTCATGTAGGCATCGGCACCGGCGATGTTGTAGTCCATGGCCAAGAGCGCCTGGCAGCCGCCGCCGATGGCGAACGTATCGAGCTGGGCGATCCACAGCTTCTCGTGCGTCTCACCCGTCACCTCGTCAGGCGAGACATGCTCCAACGCATGGCCGCGCATCACCTTGTTGACCCAGCCCAGGTCGCGCCGCAGGTACCACAGGTACGGAATCTTGCCGTTGTAGATGTGAGTCAGGTTGATGCCAGCTTGGAAAATACGGCGGCCCTTGTATTTGGGATGCTCGACGAGACCGCCGCGCATCACGCAGACCTGGGTCTCAGGATCGAGCAGCGCCAGGTCGACCGCGATCTCCAGCGGATCCATCGTGGCGTCGTCCTCGGCGTTCAGGTACCGCGGGTTCTTCAGCGTGACGTACGATGCCGCGCCCTTGCGCTCGACCTCGGCATAGGTGAGATCGACGCGACCGTTCTGCTGCAGTTCCTCAAGGCGCTCGCGCGCCTCGATCCGCGGCAGCAGCATGGCATGACACAGGTGTGTGCCGGTGTCGGGCCGGGCCAGCACGGCATGGCAGAAGATACCCTGGTCGATCTCGATGCCGTCCTTGTCGCCCTGCTTGCCCTCGGCCTCGACGGCGATCTCGTCCGGCGTCGGCACCAGGCCCGGCACCAGGCGCGCGGCCTCGACCACCAGCCGCTCGACCCGCACGAAGGCGCGCATGTCGTCGGTCAGCGCCCGGTAGACGTCCAGCGCGTGCGCTGCCATGAAGCGCTGGCGCGTCCGGCGGCCGGCCTCGAGCAGGCGCGCCGCCGCCAGGCGCTCGGCCTCGTTGCGGGCCGGCGGCCGCGGCAGGCTTGCCAGCAGATCGCGGTCCACTTCCCAGTAGCGGCCATAGGCGATCCGGTCGGCCTCGAAGCTCGACACCGCCGCCGGCCGCGCCGCGATCCATCCCTGGGCCCGCGCCGCATCCATCCCGGCGGCAAGCAGCGCCCGCTTATCTTCCTCGCGCTGCACAAGGTCGCCGTCCATCACCGCCATGAAGCGTTCTCCTTACCCCTACGCCACCGCGGACTGAACAGGCTGCCGGGGGACGGGTCAAGCGCGCCGGGAGCGCGCCACTCCAGGGGCGCACCGGGCCGAAGGGCCGGCTCACAATCCGGCGCTGCGCTCGGCGGCAGCCAGGGCTGCCGCCTGAGGCGCGCCACTGGAGTGGCGCGCTCCCAGCCACTAAGGTGCGGCGCATGAGTACCGAACTTCCCCTCCCCACCTACGTCGATATCGAGGCTGCCGCGCAGCGCATCGACGGCGCCGCCATCCGCACACCTCTCCTGGAGAACCCCCGGGTCAACGACCGCCTCGGCGGCCGCCTGCTGATCAAGGCCGAGCCGCTGCAGCGCACCGGTTCGTTCAAGTTCCGCGGCGCCTATAATTTCATCCGCCAGCTCGATGCCACCCAGCGCCAGGCCGGCATCGTCGCCTGGTCGTCGGGCAACCATGCCCAGGGCGTGGCCGAGGCGGCACGCCTGCTGGCAACGCCGGCCACCATCGTGATGCCCACCGACGCACCGGCCATCAAGGTCGCCAACACCCGCGCCAGCGGGGCCGAGATCGTGCTCTACGACCGTATCAACGACGACCGCGAGGCTATCGCGCGCGGGCTCGCCGAGCGCGATGGCAGAACGCCCATCCCGCCCTACGATCATCCCTGGATTATCGCCGGCCAGGGCACCATCGGCCCGGAGGTGATCGACCAGGCGCAGGCAGTCGCTGCCCGCCTCGATGCCATCATCGCGCCGTGCAGCGGCGGCGGCCTCTCGAGCGGTATCGCCACCGCGGTCAAGGCGATCAGCCCCAAGACGCAATGCTTCGCCGCCGAGCCGGCCGGCTTCGACGATCTTGCCCGCTCGCTCGCCGCCGGCACCCTCCAGCGCAACGAGCACCTGGTGGGCTCGTTCTGCGATGCGCTGCTGGCGCCTTGCCCTGGCAATTACACCTTCGCCCTGGCCCGCCGGCACCTGAACGGCAGCCTGGTGGCAACCGACGACGAGGTTGCCGTCGCCATGGAGCTGGCGTTCCGCGAGTTCAAGCTGGTGGTCGAGCCGGGCGGCGCCGTGGGCCTGGCCTGCGTGCTCAACGGCTTGCTGCCCATCCAGGGCCGCACCGTGTGCGTGGTGTGTTCCGGCGGCAATGTCGACGGCGAGGTGTTCCGCGCGGCGCTGGCCACGGCCGCGCGCCAGGTGGCCTGACCATGGCGGCGCCGGCGATGTCAGCCCCGCCCGCCGCGGCGCCGGGCCTGGCGGTGCTCGACGAAGAGGACCGCAACCGCCGCCGGGCCGAGTGGCGCATGATCGCCGGTATCACGACCATCGTCGCCATCGCCAGCTTCGTGTTCGCCTGGAACACTTCTGACGACCGCGACACGATCAGTCACTGGTTGAGTGGCCTGCAGGGCATTGTCAACTCACTGATGGCATCCGTGCCGATTGTCTGGCTCGAGCTCGCCGGCGGCCGCTCGCGCCTCGTGCAACGGGTGCGGCACTGGCCATTCTGGGCGTTCTTCCTCATCAAGCTTGTATTCTACATCGCCCTCTTCGTGGCGACGATCCAGCTGACACGGCTGCTGTTCCATCCATTCAATCCGCAATCCTTCGCTTTCGACGCGCGGTTCTTCGAGATCATGCTGTTTGCCGGTGCCATGTCGCTAACCGCCAATGCAGCGGTCGAGATCGGCCGCCTGGTCGGCTTCCGCGAACTGCGACGCCTGTTGACCGGCCGCTATGCCCGCCCGCGTCAGGAGCGCCGGGTGTTCCTGATGGTCGACATGAAGGCCTCGACCGCCGCTGCCGAGCGTTTGGGTGATCTCGCCTTCCACCAGCTGCTCAACTTGTTCTTCCGCCATGTCGCCGACGCCGCCTACGACCATGGCGCGGAGATCCACAAATACATCGGCGACGAGGCGATCCTGACCTGGACCGAGGATGCTGCCGTGCATGGCGCCCGCTGCGCGCTCTGCCCGTTCGGCATTGCGCGGCGCGTCGAGCGCGCTGCCGACGATTACCGCCGCCGCTTCGGCTTCGTGCCCTCGTTTCGTGCCGCGCTGCATGCCGGCGACATCGTCGCCGGCGAGATGGGCGCCATGAAGCGCGAGATCGCGTTTGTCGGCGACACGCTCAACACAACGGCGCGACTGCTCGATGTGGCACGCGCCAGCAATCACGACATCATCGTCTCAGGCGATCTCGCTGGTCGGCTGACCCTGCCACCTGGCCTGATCGCCCTGGCGCTCGACGATGTCCGCCTGCGCGGCAAGGAAAAGCCGCTGCCCATCACCGCCCTGCAGCTGGCCTGATTTTTTCAGGCCGCGCGCGTGGACGCACGCGGCCGAAAGCAAGAGCTTCAATACCGCACGACCGCCCGGCCGGCCGTGTCGGCGGGGAAGCCGGCGGTATCGTAGAGCCGGTCCTTGGCGTTGAAGTAGGCCCGCGGATAGTCGAGCAGCGGCGACTGCGGCGTGAGCCCGGCGACCATGGCAATGCCCATAACGCCGGCGGTCTTGCCGCTGGTACCCCAGTGCCCTTCGGGGATTTCGATCACGTGCACCCACACCGACCGACCAGCGCCTGGCACGTCGGTGGTGCCGGTGACCTTCAGGACCGACGCGTTCACTGCGGCATGGACCTGCGACTTGCGCTCCCGGGTCATCGAGCCTTCCGGTACCGTGACGATGACCAGGAACTTGCCCGCCGCCGAGACGTACCGGCCGCCGGTCGTACCGCCGACATACCAGTCATCGTTGTCCGCCTCCTGAAACCGTACCCAGGAGATCGAGCGGCCGCCCTCGGTATCCTGGCCGCCTTCGATCGTCAGCAGGACCTTGGTCATCGCCTCGGCCAGCACCGGCTTCTGCGCGGCATCGAGAGCGCCGCGTACATGGTGAACCGTAACCATCGGCATCGTCTTTCCTCCTCAGCGTCATGCGACGTACATCTGACGATGCCAGGAGATCAGATCATTTTAGTTTTGTAAAGCTACTAATTTTAATATTCTTAAAGGAACATTGACTATCCCATGCTGTGCGAATTACCCTACTAATGCCTCATTCAGAACTGCAATGTAGGTTTCTTAAGACAATCAAATTTGAAATTGGTTGCTCATCAAAACCACTGACGGCATCATGCCGCCATGACCCGGACATCCCTTCAGGCTTTCAACTGCAGCGCCGCCCGCGCGCTCGACATCCTCGGCGACAAGTGGACGATGCTGATCCTGCGGGATGCTTTCTACGGGATCTCGACCTTCACGGCGTTCCATGAGCGCCTGGGCGTGGCGCGCAACATCCTCGCCGACCGACTGCAGATCCTGGTGGACCACGGCGTACTGGATAAGATTGCGGTGCGGCCCGATGTCGAGCGCTTCACCTATCGCCTGACCGAGCGCGGCCGCGACCTGTTCCCCCTCATCGTCGCGCTGGTGCAATGGGGCGACAAATGGATATCCGGCGCCGGCGGCGAGCCGGTGAAGGTCCTCGACAAGGCCAGGCAAGCGCCCATCCAGCCGATTGCGGTGATGGCACGCGACGGCCGGTACCTCGAGGCGCGCGACGTCACCTATGCTCCCGGTCCCGGCGCCAACGCCGAAACGCTGGCCCTGTTCGAGGAAGCCGCACAGCGACAGAAAGCGAAAGGCTGATTCCCCGAACCGCGCGTGCGCAATCCTTCGACTTATTCAGCCGCCGCTCGTATTGCCGGCACGGCGCTCGACGATGCTTGTGCCGGCGTGGTCGGCGTCGAGATCGCCCCGAACGTGACGTCGAACAGCGCACCGCCCATCGGGCTCTTGTCGACCAGGATCCGGCCGCCATGCAATGCGATGACCTCGGCCACGATGGCCAGGCCCAGGCCAGCGCCGCCCTGCCGGTTGCGGCCGCGCCAGAAGCGCTCAAACAGGTGCGGCCGGTCCTCGACCGGAATGCCCGGCCCGGCGTCATGCACCTCCAGGTGGGGTCCGTCGGCCACCACCACCTCGACCGTCGAGCCCGTGGGCGTGAAGCGCAGTGCGTTCTCAACCAGGTTGCGCACGGCGGCCGACAAGGAATCAGCATTGCCGTAGAGCCACACCGGATGGTCCGGCGCCGTCAGCGACACCTGCTTGTCCTCGGAAACCGCCAGCGGCGCCATGCGCGCCACCACGTCGCCGGCGAGGTCGACGAGGTCGACGTCGACCTTGGCCATGGGCATGTGCGAATCGAGCCGCGACACCGCCAGCAGCTGCTCGATCAGGCGCGTCATGCGCTGCAGGTCGGGCCGGAACGCCTCGGCCGCCTCGGCATCGCCCATGCCGTCCAGTCGCGCGCGCAACAATGCCAGCGGCGTGCGCAGTTCGTGCGCGGCGTTGGCGGTGAAGCGGCGCTGCTCGGCGAAGCCGGCATCGAGCCGGTCGAGGGCCCGGTTGAAGGCCGACACTAGCGGCCGGATCTCTGCCGGCACCGCGGTATCGAGCCGCTTGCCCATGGTGTCGACGGTGATGCGGTTGGCTTCCTCGGCCGCCTTGGCGACCGGCGCCAGCGCCTTGGTCAAGGTGTAGAGCGCGATGCCGATGGCCAGCAGCAGGATCGGCCCGATCACCGGCAGCACCTCGCGCAGCACGGTATAAGCCACCCAGCGCGGCTGCAGTGTGTCGTGCGGCTCGTCGCGCCCGATGGCGACCTGCAACGGCCCGGCCGGCGTGTCGAGCGTGGCCAGCAGCAACTGCAGGCGCGGCCTCTCCGGCTCGCTGTTGCGATCGACCACCAGGAACGCGAATTTCCAGGCGATCTCTGGCGATAGCGGCAGCCCCTTGCGCATGCCGGCAGGCTGTTCAATCAGGACTTCCCTGTTGGCCGGATCATAAACGAACACCTGCAGGCCTTCGACATCGGCCAGCAGCTCCTGGCGCTTGGGGCCGTAGTGCAGCTTGACCCTGCCGTCGGGACCGCGCTCGGCCTTGCCGACAACGATGCTGGCGATTTCTTCCAGTTCGTCGTCGGCTTCGGCATCGCGGTTGTTCCACGACGCCCACAAATAAAACAACGACAGCACCACGATGGTGCCGACGAACAGCAGCGAGAAATTCCGCAGCAGGCGCCGGCGGACCGACAAGCCTGCCAGCGGGGCGCTCATCGGGCGAGGGCTGCCGGCTTGTCAGCGGTCAGCATGTAGCCGACGCCGCGCACGGTGTGGATGTTCACCGTGGCGCCGGCCGACACCAGCCGCTTGCGCAGGCGCGAGACGCTGGCCTCCATGGCATTGGAGTCGACATCGTCGTCGAAGCCGTACAAGCCGTTCTCGATGGTCTGCCGCGTCACCACCTGGCCGACGCGACGCATCAGCAGCTCCAGCAGGGTGAGTTCGCGGCGCGGCAACGGCAGGCTGTCGCCACTGACGCTGACGGCGCTGGAGGAGGCATCGTACTCCAGGTTGCCGGCTTTCAGCCGCATGCCCAGTGCGCCGTTGGGACGACGCAGCAAGGCGCGGATGCGCGCCACGAGCTCGCTCTGGGCGTAAGGCTTGCCGAGATAGTCGTCGGCGCCGACATTCAGCCCCTGCACCCGCTCGTCGATGGCGTCGCGGGCCGTCACAGCGATCACCGGTGTCGTGTCGCCGCCGCGGCGCCACGATGCCAGCAGGTCAAGGCCATCGCCATCCGGCATCGACAGGTCGAGCAGGATGACGTCATAGCGCGCGGTCGCCGTCGCCGAGCGCGCCTCCTCAAGCGTCGGCGCCACATCGACGGCGAACCCTTCACGCGTCAGGTTGACGCGAACCAGACGGGCCAGTTCTGCCTCGTCCTCTACCAGCAACAGCCGCATGCCTGATCCTAATCGTCCGGGGGAACTTTCGGAACATGATTAGAGACGCTGACGAAAGCCTTACCAATTGGTAGGGATTTTCAGTCATCATGGCGTTACCGCCGCCAATCGCATAGCCGTGAAGGCTTTACGCTGTGATTTCCACCGATCTTTCCGCCTCCTTCTGGGCCGCGACGGCGCCCGATGCACCCGACACCAAGGTGCTGGACGGCAACCGGGATGTCGACGTTGCCATCGTGGGCGGCGGTTTCTCGGGCCTGTCGACGGCCCTCCACCTAGCCGAGGCGGGCGTATCCTGCGCCGTGGTCGAGGCCGGCGCGATCGGCGCCGGGGCCTCGGGGCGCAACAACGGCCAGGTCATCCCGACCATGAGCCGGGCCGATCCCTCGGCCATGGTCGCGGTATTCGGTCGCGAACGGGGTGAGCGCTTTGCCGGGCTGGTGCGCGATTCGGCGCAGACCGTGTTCGACCTGGTGCGCCGCCACGCCATCGATTGCGCCGCCGAGCAGACCGGCTGGGTGCAGCCGGCGCACACGCCGGGCCGCCTTACCAAGGTCGCCGCGCGCCGCGTCAAGGAATGGGGTGCGCTGGGGGCGCCGGTCGAGCTGCTCGACCGGCAGCAGACGGCGGCGCTGCTGGGCAGCGATGCCTACCACGGCGCCTGGCTCAACCGCAGCGGCGGTCACATCAACCCGCTCGCCTTCGCGCGCGGCCTGGCCCGCGCCGCGCTCGGCAAGGGCGCCGCCATCTTCACGCAATCGCCGGCGCGATCGATCGACCGCCTGCCCGATGGCAGCTGGCGGGTCCAGGCGCCGGCAGGTGCCTTGCGCGCCGGCCGCGTCATCATCGCCACCAATGCCTATACTGACGATGTCTGGCCCGGCCTGAAGCGCACGGTGGTGCCGGTCTTCAGCTTCCAGATGGCGACGCGGCCGCTGTCGGACAACGTGCGCAAGACCCTGCTGCCCGGCCGCCAGGCGATGAGCGACACCCGCGGCGATCTGCATTTCTGCCGCTACACGCACGACCACCGCCTGGTGACCGGCGCGCCTTTGCTGTGGCGTGCCGACATGGAGCGCCGCCTGCGCGCCCACGTCGCCCGCCGCCTGCAAGGCCTGTTCCCGCAGCTCGGTGACGTTGCGTTCGATCACATCTGGTGCGGCTATGTCGGCATGACTGCCGACTATTTTCCACACCTGCACGAGCTGGCACCGGGGGTGGCGACGTGGATCGGTTGCAACGGCCGGGGTGTGGCGTTGGCGACCGCCATGGGACCGGAGTTGGCCCGCTGGGCCGCCGGCCATGCTGCCATCGACGACCTCGCACTACCCGCCACGCCGTTGCGTCCGATCCCCGCGCACGCCCTGGCCAAGCGCCTGGCGCGCGGCATGCTCTGGCTCTACCGCCGCCGCGACGCGCGCGAGGTGTGACCCGGGAGCGCGGGCCTCCGGCCCGCATCGGCCCGTAGCGGCGAAACATGAGCGGGCGAGACGCCCGCGCTCCCAGGTTCATCAACTTATTGTCAGGTGTCGGCCTAGTTACCTTTTGCTAGTGGTCCGCTCTCTTTCCGCGGCGCAGCAGGAATGACCGGGTACCACCCTCCCCCACTGGCCGACTCCCCCACCTATGACCCTGCCGCCAAGACCTTGCATTGGCTCACGGCGCTGCTGGTCATCGGCATGATTTGCCTGGGGCTGTGGATGGTCGGGCTGCCGGTCGGCCTGCAAAAGCTCAAGGTTTATTCCTGGCACAAATGGGCCGGCATCACCGTACTGGGGCTGAGCGTGCTGCGCCTGGTCTGGCGCCATGTGCGCCGGCCGCCGGCGCTGCCCGATACGCTCACGCCGCTCGACCGTCGCCTGGCGCCCTGGGGGCATGCGGCGCTCTATGCCCTGCTGTTCATCCAGCCGCTCACCGGCTGGATGATGAGCTCGGCCGCCGGCATTCCCGTGGTGTGGCTCGGCATCTGGCAGCTGCCTGATCTCGTCGGCAAGGACGAGGCCTGGTTCAAGGCGCTGCAAACCACGCACTACCTTCTCTCGCGCGTCCTGATCGCCGTGATCGTCCTGCATGTCGCGGCCGTCATCCGCCATGACGTGTTGCGGCGCGACGGCGTGCTGCGGCGCATGCTGCCTTTCGCCAAGTGACGGAGTCGTTTGTGATCGCAAGACGCTGCTGCCTCGCCCTGCTCGGACTGGCACTGGCCGGCCCTGCCGTCGCCGGTCCAGCCGATCCGTGGACGATCGACGACGCCGCCAGCAAGCTTGCCTTCGAGGCCAAGCAGATGGGCGTACCGGTGAAGGGCAACTTCGCCAAGTTCAGTGGCACCATCGTGCTCGACCCGGCCAACCTGGCAGCCGCCAAGATCGATATCACTGTCGAGGTCGGCAGCGGTTCGACCGGCACCAAGGATATCGACGAGGCGATGACCGGCCCCGACCTGCTGGCGGCCAAGAAGTTTCCCGCCGCGCGCTTCGTCGCCGACAAGGTGGTGAGCGACGGCGAGGGCAAGTATCGCGCCGACGGCAAGCTCACGATCCGCGACATGTCGAATGACCTGGCGCTGCCTTTCACACTCGCCATTGCCGACGATACGGCCAAGGCCGACCAGTTGCGCGCCACGGCGCGCGGCCGCGTCGACATCAAGCGGCTCGACTACGGCGTCGGCCAGGGTGACTGGAAAGCAACCGATGCCGTGCCCAACGACGTCGCCGTGATCCTCGAGATCGTGGCGACTCGCGCCAAGTGAACACACATTCCAATACAGGGAGACTCTCATGCGTTTGATCAAAGCCTCGCTGCTCGCCGCCGGTCTAACGTTCGGTGCCCTGCCGGCGCTCGCCGAGCCGGTGACCCTGAAGCTCGACCGCAGCCATCTCTATATCGGCTTCCAGGTCACCCATATCGGCTTCTCGACCGTGCACGGCCGCTTCAATGACGCCATGGGTGAGATCACCTTCGACAAGGACAAGCCCGAAGCCAGCGCTGTCTCGGCCACCATTCAGACCAAGAGCGTCGATACCAACTTCGAGGCGCGCGACAAGCACCTGCGTACAGCGGACTTCTTCGACATCGAGAAGTTCCCGACCATGACCTTCAAGTCGACCAAGATCGAGAAGACGGGCGAGAACACTGGCCGCATGACCGGCGAGCTGACCCTGCTGGGCGTCACCAAGCCGGTAACCCTCGAGGTCAAGTTCACGCGCATCGCCGAGCATCCCTTCCCGGCCTACAAGAAGGTGCTGACCGCCGGCTTCAGCGCGCGCGGCAAGATCAAACGCTCTGACTTCGGCATGACCAAGTTCACCCCGGCGCTGGGCGACGAGATCGAGCTGCTGATCGACGTCGAGGGCGTGCGCTGCGAAGGCGAGGCCGCCGAATCGCCGAGCTGCAAGGCCTGAGGACGCCGGGAGAGCCTTCATGGTGAGCTTGTCGAACCATGAAGGCTTTCGCACGAGTGGCGGCGCCAATCATGAAGCGTTCATCCTGCCGCCGCGCCATCGCCATAGCGCAGGATCCGGACCTTCTCGGTCGTGACCAGGCAGCTGCCGGTCATGGCCAGCAGCGCCGGGATGAAGCCCTCGACCTTGTCAGGCGCATCGACGATCTCGACGACGATCGGCAGATCCTGGGACAGGCGCAGGATCTTGGCCGTGTGCAAGCGGCTTGACCGTCCGAAGCCGAGCGGGCCGCGCAGCACCGTGGCGCCGGCCATGTGCATTTCGCGCGCTTTGACGACAATGGCTTCGTAGAGCGGCTTGCCGTCGGTCCGGTCGTCCTCGCCGATGAAGACCCGCAGCAGGACCGATTCCTCTGGAAGCTGCATGACACCCTCCGTGAACGAAAGTCGACCGAGCTACCGGTTGATACGCAACGCCAGGATACGGCCGAGCCAGACGGCGGCCAGCGACAGCGCCACCGACAGGCCGAGATAGACGCCGGCCGCTGCCCAGTTCCCATCGGCCGCCAGTGTGAACGTGTCGAGGCTCATCGCCGAGAACGTCGTGAGGCCGCCGCAGAAGCCGCTCATGACGAACTGGCGGGTCGCGGGTTTCACCAGCCAACGGCCGTCTGGCCCTGTCACCGTCGCGAACAGGCCGATGATGAAGGACCCCGCGACATTGACGAACCCGGTCGCCCACAGCGGCCCGAGACCGAACAGCGCCATCAGCATGGGCGCCGACAGATAGCGCGTCAGCGCGCCGATCGCGGCACCGCAGCCGACCGCAAGATAGAGCATCATGGTCGCCACTGCCCGCGTCAGGCCAACAGCTGCGCGGAGAGCACAAACCCGATGCCGACGGCAGCCACGCCGAGCGCGGTCGAAACGACGACGTTGAGTGCCGCGCGCAGCTGTTCGCCATCCACGGCGAGGCTCAGCGTCTGCAGGGCAAACGACGACACGGTGGTATATCCGCCGAGGATGCCGACGACGGCGAATTCACGGAAAGCCGCCGTCGCCAGTGCGCCGCCGGCCGTGGCCGCGGCACCCGCGAGACCGCCGATGACCATGTCGCCGGTGACGTTGACGACCAGCGTGCCCCACGGGAAAGTCTCGCCGATGCGGCGCGCCACGATACCGGAAATCGCAAACCGCAAGATACCGCCCAGGAAACCGCCCGCAAAAACCAGCATGCAGGCCGCGAGGTCCAACACCATGGTCATAGCCTCCTACCGCGATAGACGCGTCCGGTAGGAGTCATCAGCCTCGCGGCGGTTGTCGGGGGACCCCATCCCCATCGGCTCAGACGACACTAGCGCACGCCGAGCGTGAAGGAAACCAGGGCTTTCAGACCATCACAGCCAGCGGCGCACGCGTGCCTTGTAGGCGGCGTACTGCGGGCCGAATTTGCGGTCCAGCTGCACTTCCTCGCGCGCGATGACGGTGTATCGCAGCACGATCAGGAGCGGGATCAGCAGCAATGGCAGCCAGGCGTTGTTGTCGGCGACGGCGACGCCCAAATGGATCGCGCTCAACCCGAGATAGATCGGATTACGTGAATAGCGGTATGGCCCGCTGTCGACGATCGCCGTGCTGGCATGCCGCGATTGAACCGGCGTGCCGGCGCGGCGAAATCGCCGCGTGCAATCGACGACGACCGCGGTGCCGACCACGATCATGGCGCCGCCGATCCATCGCCGCGACGACCAGCGCAGCCCGGGGACCAGATCCATGGGCAGGATCCAACGGTCCGCCAACAATCCAATCGCGAGTGCGATCAGAAACAGCATCGACGGTTGGTTGAAAGCAGTATTGCTCGCGGCAGCCATGCGACAAGTCTAGCCACCGCGACGACGACGTCCAGCCCGTCCTGCCGGCCTGAGCAACAGCGCGAGGCCATCCTTGATGATCCACATCGATTCGTCTTCGCACGCTTGCATCGCCATACGCGAGATGCTTAGTGTGCGCCTTTAATGACAACGCGCCCCCTGATCCCCGGGATGCCTCGGCATCTGCTCGGCATCGAAGGTCTGACGGCTGCCACCATCGCAGCCCTGCTGGATCTTTCGGAGACCTACATCGACACCAGCCGCTCGCTCGTGAAGAAGCGCGATGTGCTGGCTGGTCGCACCATCATCAACCTGTTCTTCGAGAACAGCACCCGCACCCGCACCTCCTTCGAGGTCGCCGCCAAGCGCCTGGGCGCCGACGTGGTGAACATGGAGGTGCAGAGTTCCTCGACCCGCAAGGGCGAGACCCTGCTCGACACCGCCATGACGCTCAACGCCATGCTGCCCGACGCCCTGGTCGTGCGGCACCAGGACTCGGGCGCCGTCAACCTGCTGTCACAGAAGGTCAATTGCACCGTAGTGAACGGCGGTGATGGCCAGCACGAGCACCCGACCCAGGCGCTGCTCGATGCCCTCACCATCCGCCGCCGCAAGGGCAGGCTCGCGGGCCTCACGGTGGCGATCTGCGGCGATGTGCTGCACAGCCGGGTGGCGCGCTCCAACATCCACCTGCTGAACATCATGGGCGCGCGCGTGCGCGTGGTGGCGCCCGCCACCCTGATGCCGACCGAGGTCGACCGCCTGGGCGTCGAGCCGCATTTCACCATGAAGAGCGGACTGAAGGACGCCGACATCGTCATGATGCTGCGCCTGCAGACCGAGCGCATGAGCGGCTCGTTCGTGTCGACGACCAGCGAGTACTTCCACTTCTTCGGGCTGGACGCCGAGAAGCTGCGGGTGGCCAAGCCGGACGCGCTGATCATGCATCCCGGACCGATGAACCGTGGCGTCGAAATCGATTCAGCGGTGGCCGACGACCTGCAGCGCAGCGTCATCCACGAGCAGGTCGAGATGGGCGTCGCCGTGCGCATGGCCTGCCTCGACGCGCTGGTCGGCGGCCTGAGCAACTACGACGAGCGCCTCGCCGGCGACCGGGGACGCTGACATGGCCAATGGTACTGGCGCACCCGTCGCCTACATCAACGCTCGCCTCATCGACCCCGTTGCCAACACCGACGGACTGGGCGCCCTGCTGGTCGGCGCCGACGGCAAGATCGCCGACTGGGGCCCCAACCTGTTCTCCAGCGGCGCACCGTGGGGCATCGAGACGGTCGATTGCCAGCGCCATTGCCTGGCGCCCGGCATCGTCGATCTGCGCGTGCACACCGGCGAGCCCGGCGAGGAACACAAGGAAACGCTCGACACCGCGGGTCAGGCCGCCGCCGCCGGCGGCGTGACGTCGATGTGCATCCTGCCTGACACCGATCCGCCGTTCGACGATGCCTCGCTGATCGAGTTCGTGCATCGCCGCTCGCGCCAGGTGCGGCTGTCCAAGATGTACGCCTACGGCGCGCTCACCATGGACCTGCAGGGTGAGCAGCTGGCCGAACTGGGCCTGCTGCAGGAGGCCGGCGCCGTCGCCTTCACCGATGCCGATCATCCGGTGGGCAACGCCCAGACCATGCGCCGCCTGCTCTACTACGCCAAGACGTTCGGCGCGCTCATCGTGCATCTGCCGCAGGAGCCGACGCTGTCGAGCGGCCACATGAACAGCGGCGAGCTGGCGACGCGGCTGGGGCTGTCGGGCAACCACAAGCTCGCCGAAGCGATCATGCTGGAGCGCGACCTGCGCCTGGTCGAGATGACCGGCGCGCGCTACCACGCCAGCAAGATCTCCACGGCCGAGGGCGTCGACGCCATGCGCGCGGCCAAGGCGCGCGGACTGCAGGTCACCTGCGATACGGCGCCACACTATTTCGCCCTCAACGAGCTGGCGGTAGGCGACTACCGCACCTTCGCCAAGGTCGTGCCGCCGCTGCGCAGCGAGGCCGACCGGCGTGCCATCGTCGAGGGCCTGAAGGACGGCACCATCGACTGCATCGTCTCCGATCATCGGCCGCAGGATGTCGAGAGCAAGCGCGTGCCGTTCGCCCTGGCGCAGCCCGGTGTCGTGGGACTGGAGACCTTGCTGCCGATCGCGCTGGAGCTGTACCACAACCGCCACATGAGCCTGCCCGCGATCTGGCAACGGTTGGCCAGCACGCCGGCCCGGCTGTTCAACCTGCCCGGTGGGCGCTTCGAGAAGGGCGCACCGGCCGATCTCGTGCTGTTCGATCCCGATGTCGCCTGGGTGGTCGATCCTGAGCAGTTCAACAGCAAGACCGGCAACACCGCCTTCGATGAACGCCCGACGCAGGGTCGCGCCTTGCTGACCGTCGTTGACGGACGCGTCATCTACCGCGACGCCACGCGCTGGCCTGCCACCGCGTCGTGATCGAGAGCGACATCGACGTCATCACCGCCGATGGCGTGATGAACGCGTTCAGGGTACGGCCGAAGCAGGACGTGCTCTACCCGGCGGTGATCATGCTGATGGACGCCGCCGGCGTGCGCGCGGCGCTGCGCGATATCGCGCGGCGCATCGCAGCGGCAGGCTACGTCGTGTTCGTGCCCAACTTGTACTACCGAACCTCGCGCGATTTCGTGGCCGGTCCGCTGCACAATCATCCTGATGTCGAAAAGAACACGGCGGAAATGACGCGCCACCGCACTGCGACCGGCCATCCCGAGGTGATCCGCGACATCGGCGTCCTGCTCGACCACATCGCCGCCGATCCGTCGGTGCGCCGCGGCAAGGTCGGCACCGTCGGCTACTGCATGAGCGGTGCCTACGTGGTAACCACCGCGGCGAGCTGGCCCGACCGCATCGCCTGCGGCGCGTCCTTCTACGGCACCCGGATGATGGCCGACCAGCCGCAGGCGCCCTGGCGCCGGCTGGGCGAAATCGAGGCCGAGCTCTACTTCGCCTTCGCCGAGTTCGACTCCTACGTGCCGCTCGATCAGGTCGCGGCGTTCAAGGCGCATCTCGCCCAGGCGCCGTTCCGGAGCACGGTCGACATCCTGCCCGGTACCGGCCACGGCTATGCCTTCGCCGACAGCGTCACCTACAACAAACCGGCGGCCGAGCAGCACTTCCAGGCCCTGCTGGCCCTGTTTCGCCGGCATCTGTAGGCCGGCCGACCGCTCACCCAGTGGCGCACTGTGGCAGGGGACGCTACATTTTCGCCATCTTCGGGGCCAAAGTCGCAGGCATCATCCTTCCCATGATAAATCGGGGCCGCTCCATGCGCATCGCCACCCTTACCGCTGTCGCGGCATTTGCCGTGCTGGGCGCCGGCACTGCCGCCGCACAGCAACAGCCGTCGCTCGACCGCTCGAGCGACATGCTCGACACCATGACGCGGCGGCTGAAGCTGTGCGCCGAGATCACCGACACGGCCGGACGATTGGCCTGCTACGACAAGGTCGAGTCGGGCGGCACGCCGTCCACCCCATCCACCCCGCCCGCTGCCGCCGCGCCGCCGCCGGCCCCCCAGGCTGCGCCGACAACGCCGGCACCGCCGCCGCGCCCGGCCGCCGCGCCGTCCACTGTCGGCTCGCAACCGCTCGCCCCGCCTCCTGATCCATCCCGCGTTGGCCAGGACGACAAGCCGCTAGCGCCCGAGGACCGCGCGTTTGACCCGCGCGCGCAAGGCGGCAGATCGCCGAGCGGCGGCACGACCATCGGTGCCGCGCCCGGCGTCGTCCTGCCGGGCCAGGGCCCCAGCACGGTCGAGCCGCAGTGGCGGCGCATCGGCGCCGTGGCGATGCGCTCCGGCCCCGGCACCCAGGTGCCGGTCGTCACGCTGGAGCTGCCGGGGCTACGGCCGGGCCCCGACTATCGTTGGCAGTTGTCGATGGTGCTGGCCAACAACACGTCGCGCATGTTCGACGTCACCATCGCGTGCACCTTCAACAACGGCGACCGCAAGGTGAACGACACCACCGTCATCCTGCGCAATGTGCGCGGCGGCGAGAAGGTAGCGGCCGAAATCTCCGGCCCACCGACCGGCCAGTTCGTCGACAACGCCCCGTGCCGCGTGGTCTCGCCCCTGCAGTGATTTGAGTGTCCTCCCCACGCCGTGGGGAAGGAAAAATCTAGCGCCCCGAGCGTAGCGACTTCACGAAATCCGACAGGCCGACCTGGCGACTGCGCTTCAGTCGTTCGGCGGTCAGGATCGACTTCACCAGCGCCAGGCTGTGGTCGAGATCCTCGTTCACGATCACGTAGTCGTATTCGGCCCAGTGGCTCATCTCGTCGGCGGCCTTGGCCATGCGCCGCGCGACGACGTCGGGCGGATCCTGCGCCCGGCTGACCAGGCGGCGCTCCAGTTCCTCGGTCGACGGCGGCAGGATGAAGACGCTCACCAGATCCTGGCGCGCCCGCTCGGCGAGCTGCTGGGTGCCCTGCCAGTCGATGTCGAACAGCATGTCGCGCCCGGCCGACAATGAGCGCTCCACCGGCCCGCGCGGTGTGCCGTAGTAATGGTCGAAGACCTGGGCGTACTCCAGCAGTTCGTCACGCGCCGTCATGCCGCGGAACGTCTTGTGGTCGACGAAGTAGTAGTCGACCCCATCGCGCTCCGCCGGCCGCTTGGCGCGCGTGGTCACCGATATCGAGAGCTCGATGCCCGGTTCATGCTGCAGCAGCAAACGCGACAGCGTCGTCTTGCCGGCGCCCGACGGCGACGACAGCACCAGCATCAGCCCGCGCCGCACGATCGATCCCGCGGCAGCGTCATTCGACATTCTGGACCTGCTCGCGCATCTGCTCGACGGCGCTCTTCAGCTCGATGCCGATCCGTGTCAGCTCGATGTCGGCCGACTTGGAGCACAGCGTATTGGCCTCACGGTTGAACTCCTGGCACAGGAAGTCGAACTTGCGGCCGATCGGATTGCTGGGACCCGCCGCCTTCATCAGCTCGTGCGCTGCGGCGATGTGCGCCTGCAGCCGGTCTAGCTCCTCGCGCACATCGGCCTTGCCGACCAACACCGCGACCTCCTGCGCCATGCGCTCGGGCGACAGCGGCGGCATGCGCTCCAGGATATCCGCCATCTGGGCCGTGAAGCGGGCGCGGATGAGATCGCCCTGCGCCGTGGCACGGCCCGCCGCCCTGTCGCGCAAGGTCGCGATGGTGTTCAGATGGCCATCGAGCATGACGGCGAGCCGCGCGCCCTCGCCCGCGCGGGCGTCGACCAGCCCGTGCAGCGCCTGGCGCAACGTCACCAGCATCTTGGCGTCGCGCGCCGCGATCTCCTCGTCCGTCAGGGCCTGCGCCGCCTCCTCCTCGATGACGCCGCGCACCCGCAGCAGGCCGTCGGCGCTGGGCGGTGCGATGTCGCCATGCGCCCGCAGGTCGGCGATCACGGCCAGCAGATCGCGCACCAGTTCGCGGTTGATGCGCACCGGCTGCTGGGTGCGCCGCTCTGCGACCTGCAGCGAGACCGACACGCTGCCACGCCGCAATGCTTCGGCGATCGCCGCCCGCGCCGGATGTTCCAGCCGCTCGTAGCCGGTCGGCACCCGCAGACGCGTCTCGAGCGCGCGGCCATTAACGCTGCGCGCTTCCCAGACGAAGGACACTGCGCCGTCGCTGCCGTCGGCACGGGCGTAACCGGTCATGCTGGCGATAGGCAAACTCAACTCCCCAATCGGACCGGCACGCGCCGGCACGCGCAACCTACATGGTCTTTCCTTCCCCGCGAAGCGGGGAAGGAAAGGTGGATCAGTACGTCCCCGGGTATTGTCCGCCGTCCATCAGGATGTTCTGGCCGGTGATGTAGCCTGCATGAACACTGCACAGGAATGCACACATGGCGCCAAACTCGTCGGGCGTGCCGAAGCGGCCGGCCGGGTGGGCGGCGGCGCCCAGGCGCATCTCCTCGTCGGCGTTGCCCTTGGTGGCCTTGGCACGGGCCACGTAGGTGCCGCGCAGGCGGTCGGTGGCGAACGGACCCGGCAGCAGGCCGTTGATGGTGACGCCGTTCTTCACCGTCTTGCGCGCCACGCCGGCGACGAAACCGGTGAGGCCCGAGCGGGCGCCGTTGCTGAGCCCCAGGATGTCGATCGGCGCCTTC
>Ga0187894_10001345_pt1 | contig 31844 bp, 20 predicted proteins | sample GBC1701081metaG_FD_136650 | JGI IMG/M metagenome (GOLD analysis project Ga0187894, IMG submission 136650) | White microbial mat communities from a lava cave in the Kipuka Kanohina Cave System on the Island of Hawaii, USA - GBC170108-1 metaG ...
CAACTGAGCGTCGCGGGCTGAGGCGCTGGCCGGAAGCCCGCTAGAACTGTTGGCCGGAGGGCCAACTGAGCGTCGCGGGCTGAGGCGCTGGCCGGAAGCCCGCTAGAACTTGAACCGCACACCGAGGCGGATGATGCGCGCGACGATGACCGTGCTCACCTGATTGGCGGTCGTCGCGTCCTGACGCGCGAAGCGCGAGAGGACGAGATCCGAGTTCAGCGAGTTGAAGACGTCCATGCTCAGCGCGAACTCGGGCCCGCGCGAGGGCCGGATCCACTTCTCCACCTTCAGATCGAGCAGCACCAGCGGGTCGTGGCGCACCTCGCCGCGCGGTGCGACGAGCGCGTCGAATGTGCCTTGTCCGAACCGCCGTGTGGGCGATCGGACGAATCGCTCGAAGAAATAGCCGTCGCGCGCGTTGAGAAACGCCGCGACGTTGATCTGGAAGGGGAAGGAATACATGCCCATGACCTTCGCGATCCAGGGGGAGTTCTGCGCGTTGGTGTCCTCGCCGTCGATGAACGCCAGGTTCGTCGGATTCTGCGGCTCCGCGATGGGATCGTAGTGGCCGACGGTGCGTCCGAGCGCCAGACTGCTGTTCAGCATCCAGCGCTGCCCGTAGCGGCGGTTCGCGACGATCTCGACGCCGGTGAAGTCGCGCGTGAAGCCGTTGTTGCGATACTCGAACGAGTTCGTCAACGCGAAGGGCAACTCGTAGTACGTATACTCGTACGACGGCTGCGGGCAGAGGCTGTTGCCGCACAGATCGACCGCGGTCAGCGGCACGTAGTCGGACGTCTGAAAGCCGTCGCGGATCGATGCGCTGAAGCGGTCGTACCAGCGCCGGATGTAGTTCACGCCGACGCTGAAGTTCGACGTCAGCTCGTGCTCCACGCCAACCAGCAGCTCGCGCGTCCGGAAGTTCCCGATGTCCGGATCGACGCGCGTCGTCGAACGCGTGAACGCCGCGGGATCGTCGGGATTCCACGAGTTGCTCCACGACCGGAGCGACTCCCGGCGCAGATCCAGCTCCGACCGCTGCGCGATGAGATCGCCGTTCGTGTCCACCCACGGCACCTGCACGCGCGTCGTGCCCGTCGGGCTCAGCGCGCCTGACGTATCGTTCCCCTGGCCCCAATACAAACCGGTGCTGGCCTTGACCGCGGTCTTGCCATTGCCGAACAGATCGTACGCGACGCTCAGACGCGGCGCCCAGTTGTTGTAGACGACACCGGAATCGATGCCGGGGAACTCGACGGCCGGCAGCCACTCCGGCGCGAGCGGGTTCTCGTCGACCGCCGCGGCCTTCTCCTGATCGTCCCAGCGATCGAACCGCAGGCCGGCGGTGATCGTCAGGCGATGCCGCTTGTACGCGTCGGACACGTACGCGCCGATGTGCCGGAGGCCGTTGTACGTCGCACCGTCGCGATAGAGGTCGACGTAGCACCCGTTCGTGGCCGTCGGACAGCCGAGCGGCGTGGAGATGACCGTCGGCCACGCGCCGCCGCCGATGTGCGTCAGCGTCGAGGTGGGCGTGTCCTGCCAGGTGAGGCCGAACTTGAGCGCGTGATCGCCGCCGAGCAGCCCCGATTGGAAGTAGTTCGCGTCCGATCGGATCTCGGTCTGCGGACGGTCGAAGATCGTCCGCTGATACGACCGCGCGTACATGTCGCTGTCGTCGAAAAACAGCGGCTGGATGTCCGCCTGCTCGTCGCGCTGGAAGTCCAGCGTGAAGCCGCCCGCGATGTGCATCACTTTGGTTTCAACCGTCAGCCGGTTGGTCGGCAGCCAGTTGTGACTGAACTTGTAGAGCGAATTCAGGCCGTGCTGGCGCAGCGCCGTTTCCGGCGGACGCGTACGGCTCGCTTCGCGCGCGTTGCGCGTCTTGTTCGATCCGGTCGTCTGGAAGGAGAACTTGTGCGCGCGCGAGAACTGGCCGTCGATCTTCGCGTTGAACGCGGGCAGCTTCGAGCGATCCGTTTCCAGGCAGTTGCGCTCCGCCTCCAGAGTGGCGAACGGCGGCGCGCACGCCGGAACGCGCCGGTAGAAGCCGACCACGCCGTTGCGGACGTCCTGGATCGCATAGCTGCCCCAGAACCACAAGCGGTCGCGCAGGATCGGTCCGCCCATCTCGTAGCCGTAGTCCGTGATCTTCTTCACGGGATTTCCGGATCCCGCGCCCTGCCGGTACAGCTCCTCGTCGATGTTGGTCGCCTGCAGGTCGCCGTCGGTCAGGTAGTAGCGGCCGGACCCGCGCAGCCGGTTGCTGCCGCTCTTGGTCACCATCGTGATCGCGACGCCGCCCGTCGGCAGCGACGCATCGCTCCCGCCCGTCTGGACGCTGATCTGCTCGAACGAGTCGAAGTCGAAGTAGAAGCTGGACGAGCCCAGCGCCGCCATGTCGGTGACGGTCGCGCCGTCGAGCCGATATTGCGTGTTGGCGATCTGTCCGCCGTTCGCGGCAAAGTTGATCGGCTGCTGGCCGGACCCGCTGCCGCCGACGTTCTGGCCCGACATCGCGATGCCCGGCGCCATCGCGACGATGGCCCAGGGATCGCGGGGCGTGGGCAGGTTCTCCAGCATCTCGCGCGTGAAGGTCTGGCCGGTCTTCATCTGCGTCGTATCGACGACCGGCGCGTCCGCCTTCACCGTGATCTCCTCGGCGACGGACGACACCTGCAGCTTCGGATTGATCTCCGCGTTGAAGCCGATCTCGATGCGGATGCCTTCCTGCACGAGCGTCCGGAACCCGCTCATCTCGAACCGCACGCGGTACGTGCCGATCGGCACGTTGGGGAAGCGATAGCCGCCGCTCTCCGCGGTGACCGTCGTCAAGGGACGGAGCAGCGCGGGGCTCTGGAGCGTGACCGTGACGCCCGGCAAGATCGCGCCGGTGTCATCCGTGACGCGTCCCAGGATCTCGCCCGTGTCGGCTTGGGCCCGGACCACGGCCGGACAGGCCATGACCATCATCCATGCCAGGCCGAGCCACCGGCCGGCACGTCTCGTCAACCGCGCACCCATGTCATCCTCCTTCACACGAACACACGAACACCTGCACTGCTCCGCGAGCAGACCGTCAGGACATGAAGACACGGCTAGCCAGAACCGGGCGGGCGGCCGGCACGGCGAGCGAGGAACTGAATGAATTGACTTTCAGCTTAGCAGGAATGAACGCGGCTGGATGAGGGTGTGACAACTCGTGACAAGTTGAGTGTGAGAGGAGACCGATGCACGCGCGGAGCGCGAGCGTCATCTCAGCGATCCTCGCGTGCGCGCGCCTCCGCGCGTGCGGTCGCGGCGTCGTAGTCCGCGACGGGATCGCGGCCGGTCGCGTCCCGGTACCAGCGTGGATGATGCGTCCACGCCCACGCGCGCGACACCGTGCCGCGGGTCATCGAGTGGAAGGTCCCGGGCTGCGCGAGCGTACCTTCGTAGATGTGGACGAAGAAGCCGCCGAGCATCACGATCGCGGCGAGGTCGTGGACGACGTAGCTGACCGCGACCGCGCCGCGCCCGAACGTCACAGGAAACCACATCGGCAGGCCCGAGACGAGGAAGAGGAGCGCGCTGACGGCAATCGTCCAGAAGTACAGCTTCTGGCCGCCGTTGAAGAAGCCGACGTACGGCGGCTCGACGGGCTCCGCGTTCGTCACGTAGCCGCGCAGGTCCCGCATCCAGCGCGTGTCGTCCGGCGTCCAGGCCATGAGCCGGTACCAGTTCATGACCTGCAGCGCGAACGCGATCACGAAGCCGAGACTGAACCACGGATGCAGCAGCCGCGTCATCGGACCGCCGCCGAACAGCGGCGTGATCCAGGCGAAGAGCCACGGCGAGTAGATCGCGAAACCGGAGAACAGCGAGAGCACGAAGAAGATCGCGACGACCCAGTGTAGGACGCGCGTGTGGACGGGATGCCGCACCAGTTCGTGCGCGCGCACCGCTCGATGCGCGCGGCCGGCGCGGTCGGTACGGCCATCGTGCGTCCGCTCGCTGATCCGATCAGTGGGCAGAGCGGCGGCCCGATCGCCGGCCGGCTGGCCGAGGTGATCCGCGCGTGGCGTCGACACGTCAGGGCTCTCCCGCGCCCGGAGGTTGGACGTCCTTCGGGCCTTCGACGATGTAGTGGAAGAAGGCGGCCGGCGCGGCGAAGAGCGCGAGCAGCAGCGCCACCGGCTTTGCGACGTGCTTCCAGAACGTGTAGCTGACGGGGATGCGTGGATTCGCCGGCAGGCCGCCGTACAGCTCGGGCCGCGTCGCGTCGTGCAGGACGTAGATGACGTGCGTGCCGCCGACCGATGCCGGATCGTAGACGCCCGCGTCCGCGAAGCCCGAGACGTCGCGCAGTTGCGTCGCGCGCGCGTCCGCCATCGCTTTCATGTCCGTCTTCGTCCCGAATTTCAGGCTGCCGGTCGGACACGCCTTGACGCACGCCGGTTCCAGGCCCTGGCCGACGCGATCCGAGCACAACGTACACTTGTAGACTTTCTTGGTCTTCGGATTGAGCCGGGGAATGTCGAACGGACAGCCGGACACGCAGTATTGACAGCCGATGCAGTGCTCCTGCTGGAAGTCGACGATGCCGTTGGTGTATTGGACGATGGCGCCGTCGGCCGGGCAGGCTTTCAGACAACCCGGATCCTCGCAGTGCATGCACTGATCCTTGCGCATCAGCCACATCAGCGTCCCATCGTTGCGCCGGTGCTCGTCGAACGTGATCAGGTTCCAGTAGTTCCACTCCGTCTTCGGCAGCGTCTGATACGTGTTGTCGAACGTCGTCTCGCGGAACGGCATGTCGTTCCACTCGACACACGCCACCTCGCACGCCTTGCAGCCGATGCAGATGGTCGTGTCGACGTACTTGCAGACGTCTTCCTCGCGCTGCACGCCGTCGCCCGGCACGGGACCGGGATGGCCGGAGATGGCTTTGATCTGCAAGGTGCCGGTCGGCATGGCGTCTCGTCCTCCTGCGCCTTCTCCAGTTGCCTAGGCTTTCTCCAGCTTCACGAGGAAGCCCTTGAACTCGGGCGTGTAGGCGTTCGGATCGATCACCGTCGGCGAGAGCAGGTTCGCGGGATTGCGATGCGTGCGCCCGCGATCTTCCTGGATGCCGCGATAGCCCCAGTGAATCGGAATGCCGATTTGATACGTGGTCTTGCCGTCGATCGTCATCGGCCGGATGCGTCCCGTGACGAGCGCGCGCGCGACGTACTGGCCGCGCGCGCTGCTCACGCGGACGCGCTCGCCGCCCGCGATGCCCAGCTCGTTCGCGAGCTCGCGCGGGATCTCGACGAATGGTTCTGGCACGAGCTCCACGTTCATCGGGTTGTTCTTCGTCCAGTAGTGATAGTGCTCCGTCAGGCGATACGTCGTGCAGACGATGGTGAAGCCGTCCGCGGGCGTGCCGTACTTGTCCAGCGGCGTGTTGTACATCTGGACGACCGGATTCGTGGATTGCTTCGGATGCAGCGGATTCGCGATGGGACTCTCAATCGGCTCGTAGTGTTCAGGGAACGGGCCGTCCGCGAACGCCGCGAGCGGCGCGAAGATGCGGCCGATGCCTTCCGGATTCATGATGAACGGCCCCATGTGCTCGGCCGGCGCGGAGTCGACTTTGAAGTCGGGCACGTCGTGCCCGGCCCAGCGCCGCTGCGCCTCGTTCCACCAGATCTGCGCGCGATCCGCGTCCCACGGACGGCCGTCGAGATCGCAGGACGCACGGTTGTAGAGGACGCGCCGGTTCGCCGGCCACGACCAGGCCCAGTTCGGATACACGCCAAGCCCCGACGGATCCTCCGTGCCGCGACGCGCCGTCTGATTCCCCGCCTCGGTCCACGACCCGCAGTACAACCAGTTCCCCGACATCGTCGAGCCATCGTCCCGCAGCCACGCGAAGCCCGGAAGCTGCTGGCCCGCGCGGATCACCTGGCCGGTCGCCGCGTCCGTCACGTCCGCCACCGCCTGGCCGTTGATCTCACGCGCGACTTCCGACAGGGACGGATGCCGCGGATCGCTGTACGACCACGAGAGATCGAGGATAGGCGCCGGATGCGCGCCGCCCTCGCGCGCGTAGAGCTCGCGCACCTTCAGGACGATCTGCGCGAGGATGTCCTGATCAAGCCGCGCCTGTCCCGGCGGCGGCAGCGCGACGTTCTTCCATTGCAGCCAGCGCGCCGAGTTGACGAAGGTGCCGTCCTTCTCCGCGAAGCCGGCACACGGCAGGCGGTAGACAGTCGTGTTGATCCGCTTCATCTCCTCGCGCGTGACGCCGGGCGACTGCCAGAAGTCCGACGTCTCTTCGGGATAGATGTCGCCGACGACGAGCCAGTCCGCCTTCTTCAGCGCGTCGATGTTCTTTGTGGAGTTCGGACCGATGGCGACGCCGTTCATGCCGAACGCGAAGATGCCGCGCACGTGGCCGCGGTACATGTCGTCCCAGATCTCGGTCCAGGAGTACTTGCGATCGATCTTCGGCAGGTGGTTGAACGCCCAGTCATTCTCGCGCGTCGCCTTCGCGCCGTACATCGCCTTGAGGAACGAGACCGCGAATTTCGTCGTGTTGGACCAGTAGTTGAACGACGCCCACGGTTCTGGTTTCGACGGCGTCGGCGTGATGCGTGCCGCGTACGTCGCGAAGTCGACGTCGGCCGGGTCCGGCATCTTCAGATAGCCGGGCAGGACGTCGAAGACGCCGGCCATGTCCGTTGCGCCCTGGATGTTCGAGTGGCCGCGCAGCGCGTTCACGCCGCCGCCCGCGCGTCCGACGTTGCCGAGCAGCAGTTGCAGCATCGCGGCCGTGCGGATGATCTGCGTGCCGAACGTGTGCTGCGTCCAGCCGACGGCGTAGATGATCGTCCCGACCTTCTTCATGTCGCCGTCCGCGCGGATGGACGTGAAGAGGTCGGCGGCCTTGAGGAACTGATCGCGCGGAATGCCGGTGATGCGCTCGACCATCTCCGGCGTATAGCGTGCGTAGTGCGTCTTGAGCAGCTGGAACACGCACCGCGGATGCTGCAGCGATTCGTCGTACGCGACCTGCGCGGGCAGCGTCGATCCGTGGCCGGCGCCCGTCGCTTTCGCACCGACCGGTCCGTGCGCCTGATGTCCGCCGCCGAGCGCGCCGGCCGGCGACGGCGATCCGCTCATCGGATCCGGCGAGTCGCCGCCACGCTGCGCCTCGCGCTCCGCGCGCAGCTTCTCGCGCGCTTCGGGCGCCGGTCCGGTCCGGCCGCTTGCGGACGCGGCTCCCTCCGCGCGCGTGGACGCGTCGGCCTGTCCTGAGACATTGCCGCCCGCTTCGTAGTTCCAGGTGCTCTTGTCGTACAGACGGCTCTCGGCGTCGAAGCCCGAATACAGGCCGTCCTCCGGCAAGGTGAAGCCTTCCTTCACGATGAAGGCGGCGTTCGTGTAGTGCGTCAGATACTCGCGCGCGAGCCGGTTGTGCTCGATTGCGTAGCGGACGAGCCCGCCGAGGAAGGCGATGTCGGTGCCGGCGCGGATCTGGAGGAAGAGATCCGCGGTCGCCGCCGTGCGCGTGAAGCGCGGGTCGACGCAGACGATCTTCGCGTTGCGATGGAGCTTGGCTTCAATCGGCCACTTGAAGCCGCAGGGATGGTTCTCCGCCGGGTTGCCGCCCATGATCAACATCACATCGGTGTTCTTGATGTCGATCCACCCGTTGGTCATTGCGCCGCGTCCGAACGTGGGCCCCAAACTGGAGACCGTCGGCCCGTGTCAAACCCTGGCCTGGTTTTCGAGGTAGCAGACCCCCAGGCTGCGCATCGCCTTGACGACCAGGTAATTGAACTCGTTGGTGTCGGTGCAGCCGCCGGTCCAGGCGATGCCCTCGCAGCGGTTGACGAGGCGTCCCTGCGCGTCGCGCTCGATGAACGTCGCGTCGCGCGTCTTCTTGACCCAGCGGCCGATCTCGTCGATGGCGGTGTCCCAGGAGATGTCTTCCCACGTGTCGCCGCCGGGCCGCCGCACCTGCGGCGTGAGCAGACGGCGCTCGTTGATGATCTCCTGTTCGAGCGACGATCCCTTGGGGCAGAGCGTGCCGCGGTTGATCGGGTGATCCGGATCGCCTTCGACATGGACGACCTGCGGGATGGCGTTCTTCGCGCCGTCGCCGAGCGTGTGGATGATCACGCCGCAGCTCACCGAGCAGTACGGGCAGGTGCTGCGCGTCTGACGCGTGCGCTCGATCTTGAGGGTGCGGGCCTGCGCGTGGAGAGGCGCGACGTTGAAGCCGAACGCGGACAGGGCCGCGCCGCCGGCGAGGCTGCTCTGAAGGAATGCGCGTCGTGTCAGGGCCACGTCGAAACCTCCTGGTCGCGGACGCTCCGGCCACACACTCGAGCGCGTCCGCCTCGACGGTGCGAGGCGGACGAAGCAGATCAACTTCTCCGACTCTACGCCGTTTCAACGTGAAGTCAAGCCACGGGCGACACGCATCAGGTGGCGCGCGTTCCCGCTGGACGCGTCCGCGCGCGCATCGAGACGAGACGAGCGAGCACGGCGTCGCGCGACGATTCGTGGTGAGTCTTGTCAGAGGCCGATCAGGTTGCGTTCGATCTTGATGAAGCCGCGCTCGTGCGCCCAGACATCGAGCGTCGACGCCGCGACTTCGTCCACGAGCGGGACCGCGAGGCCCAGGCGTCCGAGGTCGACGCATTTGAGGTAGTGCCGGCAGACGTCGCACGCTTCGACGCTGACGTGATCGAAGCCGGGCATCTCGTAGTAGCCGACCTTCCGCTCGTCTTCTTCGCCGCAGCGCGCGCAGAGGATGCGCCGGAACGGCCACGCGGTCAGGCACAGCGCGCAGTGCAGCCGACGGCCGCCGTCGCCCGACGCCGACGCGGCGTGGAACGTCGCCACCTGCGGAGGTCCGCCGCAGAACGGACAGCAGTTGTCGACGGGAACGAAGGATCGCTCGCGCGGCGCCTGCGAGGCATCCGCCAGCGCACGCGCATACGGCTGCAGGAGGGCTTTGGCGAAGAATTGCAGGTCGGACGGCGTGGTCCAGTAGTCGATCAGCATCTCGTCGATCGCCGCGTCCTCGGCATGACGCAGCTCCACGACGCCGCGCCGCAGCGGCTCCGGACCGTGCGCGTCGACGGCGCGCAGCAGATCGGCCAGGCCCTCGCGCACGTGGACGGCATCGGCCGCGAGAACGCCCGTGAGGCCTCCGCGCTCCGCCAGCGCCCCGAGCCGCGCCGCGACCGACGCCTGCGCGTCGATCACCGCCGCATAGAACACCAGCAGGTCCGCCGTCGCCGGCAGCGTCTGGGCGAGGTCGCGTGCCCGCTGGGCCGCCGCACGCCAGTTCATGAAGCCTGCATTATCGAGCGGACCGCGGGCCGAGGCAAGGCGAACAGAGAAAGGGGCGAATAGATGGAGGGAAGAATCGAATGAGGCGGGAATCGACGGAATCGATGGCGCGAATCAGGGCAGGACGCGATCACGGTAGTTGCGACTCAGCTTCAGCACCTCGCCCGTCGTCAGCGTCACGTCGAAGTCGCCGTGCCACTCGGGCGTGATTTCCTTCACGCGATCGAGATTGACGATGGTCGAGCGGTGGATGCGGGCGAACTGCTTCGGGTCGAGCCGCTGCTCGAGATCCGCCATCGTGCTGCGCAACAGGAACGTGCGCCCGCGCGCGCGCAGCCGGACGTAGTTCGCGGCGGACTGAATCCAATCCACCTCCTGCGCTTTCACGAGCAGGAAGCGATCGCCGTCCTTCACGGTGAAGCGGTACAGATACGCCGACTCGCCTTCGCCGTTCGCGGCGCGCTCCGTCAGCATTGCGCCGATGCGCTCGCCGCTCGGACGCGTGCCGCGCGCGAGCTCCTGCCGCGCGCGCTCCAGCGCGTCCAGGAACCGCTCGTTGGCGACGGGCTTCAGCAGGTAGTCGAGCGCATGGACGTCGAACGCCTTCAGCGCGTACTGATCGTACGCGGTGACGAAGATGACGACAGGCAGGTGGATGTCGGCGGTGGCGGCGAGGACGTCGAAGCCGTTCATGCCGGGCATCTGGATGTCGAGGAAGAGCAGGTTCGGGCGCAGGCGATCGATCGCGCTCACCGCTTCGGGGCCGGTGCCCGCTTCGCCGACGATCTCGATGTCCGTGTGATCCTTCAACCGCACGCTGATGCCATCCCGCGCCAGCGGCTCATCGTCCACGATCAACGTCCGAATCTTGCGCTGCGACTTCACGCGGGCGCCTCCTGATGGCGCCGCATCGGCAGGACGATCGACGCAAGCGTGCCGCCCTGCGGCGCGTTGCCGACGGCGAACGTGTGCGCCTCGCCGTACAACTGATCGAGCCGCGCGCGCGTGTTCTGCAGGCCGATGCCCGTGCGGGCCGGTTCGGCCGAGATGAAGCCCGGACCGCTGTCGCGGACTTCGAGGCGCAGGTGGCCGTTGTCGCACGCCGCGGTCAGCGTCAGGACGCCCTTGCCCGCGTGCGGCGCGATGCCGTGGACCACCGCGTTCTCGACGAGCGGCTGCAGGATCATGCTCGGCACCAGGCCGTCCATCGCCTCGTTGTCGATGTGCCGGACGATGGTCAGGCGATCGGGGAAGCGGAGCCGCTGGATTTCCAGATAGCCGTCGATGAACTCCAGCTCGTTGGCGAGCGGCACTTCGCGCAGCGGTTCCGCGGCGAGCGAGATGCGGAGCAGATCGCTCAAGCGGCTCAACGTCTGCACCACCGCCTTCTGATCGTTCTTCAGCGCGAGCACCGAAATCGCGTTCAGCGTGTTGAAGAGGAAGTGCGGATTCAACTGGCCGCGCAGCGCCTGGAGGCGCGCTTCGGTGAGGCTGGCCTGCAGGTGCGCCGTCGCGACCTCGCGATCCTGCAGCGTCCGATAGGCGTGGTAGGCGTGCAGGCCGCCGACGACACCCGACACGATCATCAGATCCGTGACGGACGAATAGGTCAGCACCTTGCTGAAGGCGTACGCGTAGCTGTGGACGCCGAAGAACCCGAACGTGATCGTGCTGAAGAGCGCCGCGTGCGTCAGGATGAACACGATGGCGGCGGCCAGCAGGATGGCGATCGATCGTGCGCGCGGCGGCCGGTCCAGCCGCGCGTGGCGCGCGACGGCGATCAGCGGCCAGACGAGCGCGGCGGCGATGAGCCAGGACGGCAGCGAATACAGGAACGCCTTCAACCACGGGCTCGGGCTGGCCGTCGCGATGCCCCGGACGTAGGACTGGCTGGACTCGACGACGGCCATGAAGAGGGCGGCGCCGAGAATGGCGAAGACCAGCGTGCGGCTGGTGTGGCGAGCGGTCAGCGGAGCGGCAGCGGTCATGGGCTCGGGTCGCGCGGCCCCGGCGGGCCGGCGCGGCGTTCCTCTAAGTGTAGCGGCAGATCGCGTCAAGCCTCCACCCGCTCGTCCCTTCGCTCCTCGTCACGTCCCCCCGGCCGGAAAACGTTCATGGCGCAGCCGGCGCGGCGTGACGCTCGTAAACGATCCGGCCGCCCGTGATGGTGTAGAGCACCCGCGCCTGGAGCAGCCGCGACGGATCGCGGCGTCCCGCGTCGATCAGGTCCGTGTCGAACACCGCGATGTCGGCGAGCCGGCCCGGCTCCAGCGTGCCCTTGATGGCCTCCTCGAACGACGCCCACGCGGGCGCGCGCGTGGACGCGTCGATGGCTTCTTCAATCGTCAGCCGTTGCGCGGGGAACCAGCCCGCCTTCGGCTCGCCCTTCAGCGTCTGACGCGCGACCGCCGCGTACAGCCCGTAGACCGGGTTCAGATAATAGCGCGCCGCGTTCGTGCCCGGGCTGTCGCTGCCGAAGACGAGCACCGCGCCCGCGTCCTTCAGCGCGCGGAACGCATATGCGCCGGCCGCGCGCGACGCGCCGATGCGCTCTTCCATCCAGCGCATGTCGTCCGACACATGATAGGGGTTGATCTCCGCGACGAGGTGCAGCCGGCCGAAGCGCGGCACGTCGGCCGGATGCAGCACCTGCGCGTGGATGACGCGCCAGCGATGGTCCTTGTCGACGAGACCGTGCCGCGTGAGCACCTTCTCGTAGAGGTCGAGGATGATCCGGTTGGCCTTGTCGCCGATCGCGTGGACGTGCGGCGGCAGCCCCGTCGCGACGGACGCGTCGAGCAGCCGCTCCAGATTGCCCGGCGGAAAGTCCGTGTAGCGCTGCGCGGTCGTCATGCGCATCGCCGCGTCCGGTTCGCCCTCCGGCAGCATGATGTCGCGGATGCGCCCTTTGTTCGCCGGCTCGTGCGCGTACGGCTCGAAGAACATCGCGCCGCTCGATCCCATGATGCCGTCCACCCAGGCCTTGTACCCGATGAACCGCAGCCAGTCATCCCCGAACCCGCGGCCGACACCGAGCCCCGCCGTGTGCGCGACGGCATCGAGCGCGGGACGAATCATGATCCGGGACGACAGTTCCCCGCGCCGGCGCAATTCCTGGTACGCGCGCAGTTGATCCGCAGACGAGATGTCCTGCAGCGTCGTCACGCCGGCCTCGCGCGCTTCGCGCAGCACGGCGCGCACCTGCACGAGCCGCTGCTCGAACGGCGTCGGCGGCATGACCTTGCGCACGAGGCCCGCCGCCGTTCCGATCAACAGGCCGGTCGGACGGCCGTTCGCGTCGCGCGCGATGTCGCCGCCATCCGGGTTCGGCGTCGCCTCCGTGATGCCGGCAAGCCGCAGCGCGACACCGTTCGCGAGCGAGACGCGCTGATCGAAGCGGTTGACGAGGACCGGATGATCGGGCGTGGATGCGTCGATGAGATCGCGGTGCGGCGTGAAGCGTCCACGCTCCGCGCCGCCGGACAGCGCCGTGGCGCCGCCCTCGCCGCTCGATCCCGACGCCCACTGCTCGTACGCGCCCCAGTCGCCGCGCGTGATCCAACTGCCTTTCGGCAGGCGCCGCGCCGCGTCCCGGATCCGCTGCGCGAAGGCCGTCGGCTCGTGGACATCCAGCAGGTTGACGCCGGTCAGCAGCGCGCCGGTCGCTTCGATGTGGACGTGGCCGTCGTTGAAGCCGGGCAGCGCGAACGCGCCGCGCAGATCGATCGTCCGCGTCGACGGACCTGCGAGCCGCATGATGTCCGCGCGGGAGCCGGTGGCGATGATGCGGTCGCCCGCGATCGCCACCGCTTCGACCCACGGCGTCCGGCCCGCCAGCGTGTAGATGCGTCCGCCCACCAGCAGCAGGTCCGCGTCCGGCTCTGGCGCGGCCGCGGGCGCGGCCGAGGAAGACTGCGCCGACACGGCGCCGCGCGGGTGCGCGCTCGTGACCAGCAGGCCGGACAGCGTCAGTCCCATCAGCGCGGCGGATACGGACAGATGCAGGCGCATGAAAGCCTCCAGGGCCGGCAGGCACGAGGCCGGCGCGCTGCGGAGAGCATACCCGAAGCCGCGCGCACGGCGGCCGCGCGTGTCAGAATGTTCCACCGCCTCGTCCCGCACGCGCTCGCCGCATCCCTGGACGCTTGGCGGCCGCAGGCGACTGGCATACGGTCGGGCGACAGCAGTACGAAAGGCAGCAGGGCAAGGACGGCGCCGGGGCGGCCAGGAAGCATCGGCCGTCCGCGTCTGTCGCCCGGCGATCCGGTGGTCCGACGTCCGCGTACCGCGGGGCCGTGACATCACAGTCCGCGAAGGGGGAGAGCAATGAAAGGGAAGTGGCCGGTTGTGTCTGGAGCCCTGCTCGTGACGGGGGTCGTGTCCGCATTCGTGCTGGCGATCGCACCCGCCGGCCGATCCGCATCCGCCGTGTCGGCGGTCGGCGCGCCGTTCGCGTTGACGTCGGGCACGCCCGACATCAAGAGCGCCGGCGTCCTGGCGTTCGGTCCGGACAACGTGCTCTTCATCGGCGATTCGGACGCCGGCGCCGTGTTCGCCGTGCAGGTGCCCGACGCCGGGCCCGCGGCCGGCACGCCGCGCTTCCGCGTCGACGCGTTCGACACGAAGCTCGCGCAGGCGCTCGGCACGACGCCGGACACGCTGCGCATCCGCGACCTCGCGGTGCACCCGCGCTCGCGCGACAGCTACGTGACGGTGGCCGTCACGCGTCCGTCCGGCGAGGAATCGGTGCTCGTCAAGGTGACACCGGCCGGCGCCGTCGAACGCGTCGCACTCGCGCAGGTGCCGTTCTCGAAGGCGGAGATCGCCAATGCGCCGACCGCCGCCGACAAGGACCGCGGGGGCGATCCACTACGTCCGCTGACGATCACGGACATGTCCTACAGCGACGGCCAGTTGTTCGTCGCGGGCCTGTCCGGTGAAGGCTTCGGGTCGACGTTCCGCCGGCTGCCGTTCCCGTTCGCGAGCCGCGCGGGCGCGGGCATGACGGGCGTGGAGATCTATCACACGAGCCATTCCCGCTACGAAACGCAGTCGCCGATCACGGCGTTCCTCCCTCTGCAACTGGGCGGCGCGCCGCACCTGCTGGCCGGCTACACCTGCGCGCCGCTCGCGACGTTCCCGATGGCTGAACTGACGTCGCGCCCGAAGGTCCGCGGCAAGACGATCGCGGAGCTGGGCGGCGGCAACCGTCCGCTCGACATGATCGAGCTGACGTACAACGGCAAGCGCCACGTCTACATCGCGAACAGCCATCGCACGCTGATGCGGATGGCGGTGGACGACATCGAGCGCGCCGCGCCGATGACGACAGCCGTCCCGGACGCGTACGTCGCCGCGGGCGCGCCGTACGTCGCCATCGCGATGGTCGGCGTCCTGCAACTGGACAAGCTGGACGCCGGACACTTCGTCAGCCTGCGCCGGGACACCGCGTCCGGCCGGCTGACGCTGGAATCGCATCCCGCGTCGATGTTCTGGCAGTGATGCCGCGCCGCCGCCCACTTCGCCCGCTGACGTGGGCGATCGCCATCGCTTCAACGACGGCGATCGTCCTCGTCTTTGCGCTGCGCCCGTCATCCCGGTCGACCGCCGCCGCGGCCGGGCCTCGACCGCGCGCCGCCGGGTCACCGTCCGCCGCGCCAGTGTCCGCGACGGCCATCGCGGGCGTCTTTCCGTCCGCGTCCGTGCTGCCCGCGAACCTGCTGCGGTTCTCGATTGAGTTCTCGGCGCCGATGAGCCGCGGCCGCGCGTACGAGCACGTGCGGCTGGTGGACTCCGCGAATCGCGAGGTCGATCGCGCGTTCCTGATTCTGGACGAGGAACTGTGGGATCACGCGCGGACGCGGTTCACGCTGTTGTTCGATCCAGGACGACTGAAGCGGACGTTGCGGGCGAACGTGGAGCTCGGGACGCCGCTGCGCGAAGGCCGGCGCTACCGGCTGACGATCGACCGCGAATGGCCCGACGCGACGGGCCGCGCGCTCGCCGGCCGCGTGGAGAAGTCCTTCAGCGTCGGACCGGCCGACCGCGCGAAGCCGCGCGTGGCGGACTGGCGCGTCGACTCCCCGCCGGCGGCGCTGTCGCGCGATCCGCTTCGCGTCTCGTTTCCTGAGCCGCTCGACCGCGCCCTTCTCCTCAGCTCGCTCACGATAGTCGACGCGCGCGGCGCGCGCATCGCAGGACGCGTTACCCTGGGCGCCGAGGAGCGCTCGTGGCGTCTGACTCCGGACCAGCCGTGGTCGTCTGGAGCCTATCGCGTGCGCGTCGATCCGCGGCTGGAGGATCTCGCCGGCAACAATCTCACGCGCGTCTTCGACGTCGATCGCACGGCAGACGAGCGCGAGGCCGCTCCGCAGACGGAGCGGCCGTTCGCGATTGCGCCGCGGCGCGCGCCCGCGACGTCCCCGTAGCGCCGCGATCGCCGCGCTATCGTCCCGCCGCCGCCCCCGCAGACGATGCCCCCACAGACGATGCTGCGCCTGGCGTGAAGCGTCCGATGAAACCGCCGCCCACCCGCAAATCGACCGTGAGCGTGGTCAGACGACTGGCCGCGTCGCGCGCGACGTCGACTGCCGCGGGGTCGTCCGCGCGATCGCGCACGAGCAGGCCCTGATACGACCCGCCGCCGAGAAACGTCAACGGCACCGAGACCGCGCGCGCGGTCGCGCCGTTCAGGATCGCGACGAACCACGTGTCTCCCGTGCGCCGCGCGAAACCGGCGACTTCACCGATCTCGCTGAACGACAGCACTCGCGTCTCGTCCCACGTGGCCGGGATGCTCTTGATCATCTCGACCGCGGGATTCTCGAGCAGCGCCTTCGGATGCGCGCCATAGATCAGCAGGGGCGACGTGTAGACGGCGGCCGTCGCGATCTGGTGCGCCCACGACGATTCCTGCCGGCGCTCGCCGAAGATCACCGGCGTGAAATCCGCGTGTCCGGCGAGCATGCGGGTGAACGGCAGCGCCGTGTTGATCGGGCCCCATGCCGCGACCTTGCGGTGTTCCAGTCCGAAGATGGCCTCGCGCGTCATCTCGTTCGGCCACGTCCGCGACTCGCCGGCTGGCTTGTTCGCGCCGTGGAAATCCAGCATCAACCGGCGCTTCGCGGCCTCGCGCAGCAGCGTGTGGTAGAGGTCGATTACTTCCTTGTGCTCGTGATCGAAGAAATCGATCTTCGCGCCGACGACACCGGTGCGCGTGCAGATGTCGAAGAACTCCTTGCGCTTCGCGGGATCGCGCAGCTCCTTGCTGTGTTTCCACAACCAGATGCCGACGTGGCGCTGCTTCGAATACTCGACGAGATCAATCAGATCGCTCTCGGGCCACTTCTGCCAGAAGCCTTCGAGCAGGGAATACTCGAAGCCCAGCTCGCCGGCCAGGCGCGAGAACTCCTTCATGCCGGCCAGCGAATTGTCGCCGCCATCGAGATAGCGCCACAGGCTGCGTCCTGGCTTGACCCACGGCGTCCGCATGCCGTCGGGGAACAGCGTCCTGTCGGGCGGTGCGGACACGTTGTGGATGACGTCGGCGTTGACGAGGGCGTTCAGGTCGCGTCCGACGAGGACGACACGCCAGGGCGTGGTGATGGCGCCGGTCATCGCGGCCGGCTTCTGGAGCCTCGTCGCCTCCTCGAGGCCGTAGCGGAGACGGAACGGATAATTCACCGGCTGCGCGTGTCCGAGGCGCACGTCGACGCGGTTCGCGCCGGCGGCCTGCAGGCCCATGCCGCTGTAGCCGTCGAGGCCGCCTTCGGTGATCGCGACATACCCGCGTCCCTGCGGGAGCTTCACCGTGAGCGGCGGTCCGGTGAATTGATCCGTCAGCGCCGCCGCGTCCACCTTCTGCGGCGCGCTCTCGTAATGCGAATCGAAACTGTGCAGCCAGACCGTACTGCCGGCTGGCAGCGTGAACGCGGTCGTCTCGTCCGGCGTGCGCGGACCGTCGGCCGCCGGCACGAGATGCCGGAACGCGACGCCGTCGTTGAACGCGCGGATGTCGAGCGTGTAGGTGGTCTTCGACGGCTGGTGCGTCACGGCGGCGCGGACGCCGTTGTAATGACTGACCGCCGTCGCGTGGACGCCGCGCCACGGATACGCCTCGCGGGCCTGCGTGCGTGTGACCTCGCCGACGGTGGCGTTGCGGGTCAAGACGACCTCGTCGAGCGTGAAGGCGAGCGGCGACGCCTCGATGGCCGGGCGATCATCCAGCGTGACGCGCCAGATCAGGCCGCCTTGCGCGCCCTGTTGCAGGACGAACGTGACGCGGCCGTCGGGACTGGCGACGGTCAGCGGCAGGCGCGCGCGTCCGCGGGCCTGGACGCTGTCCGCGGCGGGACTGTCCGCGCTGGCCGAGGGGGCCGCGTGGAGCGGCGCCGCTGGCGCCGCGGCCAGGGTGAGGCTGGCGATCAGCGCGCTGCACGTGCGGCGCGGCCAGGGCGAAGCGCCGAGGAGACGGCGTCCGGATGTCACAACGGGGTGATGAAGGGAGAAAGCCACGACGGAATACTCCTTCTGGGCGGCCGGGCCGCGAACGTCCGTGCGTGAGAGCGCTTACACGTCGCATCATGGGTCCGCATCACGGCGTCCGTGATGCCGTGATGTCCGAACCCGGATCACGCTCCTGTTCGGTGGAACGCGTGGGACAGGCTCGGACGAGACGTGAACCGGAACGAGACGACGAGGAACGCCTGGCGGGCGGTGCGCCACGGGAACACGGCCGGGAGGACGACAACCGGATCGGCCTCGTGAATGCCGCACGTGATAGCATACTTTACCGGTTAAGTAAACACATCCACCGCCCTGGCGCGCGCGCCGCGCCCCGTCCGCGGCCGCTCCGAACGCGGTCCGCACGCGCGCGGCGCCGGCGGAGAGAGGCAGCATGACCGTTACCATGCGGCGCATTGCCGCGGAGCTCGGCGTCTCCATCACGACCGTTTCCAAGGTCCTCAACAAGCACGATGACATCGGGCCGGACACCCGCGCCCGCGTCCTCGCCAAAGTCGCGGAACGGGGCTATCACCCCAATGCCGTCGCGCGCAGCCTCACCCTGCGCCGCACCCACACGCTCGGCGTCATCGTTCCCGACCTGATGCACTCATTTTTTGTCGAGATCGTCGCCGCCGTCGAAGCCGTCATCAGCGATCGCGGCTACGGGCTCCTCGTCTGCAATCTCGCCGAAGACCCGGTCCGCGAGCGCGTGCAGTTGGAGATGCTGCTCCAGCGGCAGATCGACGGCGTCATCATGGCGTCGTCCACCACCAGCAGCAACGGCGACCTGCTGCGCCGCCTCGGCGTCCCGGGCAAGGGCCTCGTGTTCATCGACCGCGACGACCACACGGCGATCCCCTGTCACCGCGTGCTGACGGACGATGAGGAAGTGGGCGTGCTCGCGACGTCGCACCTGATCGCGCTGGGACACCGGCGCATCGCGCACATCGCCGGCCCGCGCCTCGTCCACGCGCACCGCCGCGCGCGCGGCTACCGCAACGCGATGCGCAAGCACGGCCTGTCGCCGGAGCCGGGCTGGATCGCCGCGAGCGGCTTCCTCGAAAATCAGGGTTACGAATCGATGCGCCAGTTGCTGCAGCACCATCCGGAGATCACCGCCGTCTTCGCGGTGAACGATCCCGCGGCCATCGGCGCGATGAAAGCCGCGTGGGAGCTGGGCTGGCGCGTCCCCGAGGACATCTCGATCGTCGGCGCCGGCGACATCGCCCACGGCGATCTGCTGCGCGTACCGTTGACGACCGTGAGCTGGTCGCGCAAGGACCTCGGCGCGCGCGCCGCGACGCTGATCCTCGATCAGATCGAGCTCCGTCCCACGGGGCCCTTCGAGCGCATCATCATTCCTCCGCGCCTCGTCGTGCGCGCGTCTTCAGGGCCGCCCCGCAAGGAGGCAAGGCTGGTGAAGAAGGAAGCAAAGCTGGTGAAGGCCGTCAAGGCCGCGAGGACGTCGTCCGCCGTTCACGACGCCGCCGCCCGAAAGACCAAGACAGGAGCCGGCCGCACCTCCACGCGCGCGGGAAAGCGGCGCTAGCCGCGTCCGCGCGCGGCTGGCGAACACCGGCCGGCGAACACCGCGAGCGCTCCCGGCTCTCGTCCCTCGCCGCATTCCCGCCTGCGCGCGCCGCGACAGCACGGCATGCGCCACGCGTCATCGATACATGCCGACGCGCGCTGCGTCCGGCGTCCGTCCGCCGAGTCCTATTGACATTCGATAGGAGCGTTGCATATCGTTCATATCGAGTGGCGATAGGACGACGTCCGCACTACGGCGGCCCGTCGACGGAGGACGCGTGGGAACGAACCTGCTGCAAGGCACACTGGATCTGCTCATTCTCAAGGCGCTGGCGCTCGGCGAGATGCACGGCCTCGGCATCTCGCGCCGCATCGGCCAGATCACCGATGGCGCATTCCAGGTCGGCGCCGGCTCGCTGTTCCCGGCGTTGCACCGCCTGGAGGAAGCCGGCTGGCTGACATCGAGCTGGGGCGAGTCTGAGAATCGCCGCAAGGCCAGGTTCTACCGCCTGTCCAGGGCCGGCCGTCGTCAACTCGACGCCGAGACGCAGGAGTGGAGCCGCATCTCCGTCGCCATCGCGGCGGCGCTGCGCGCGACGCACGCGACGTAGCCGCGCTGGCGCGGAGCGAAGAGAGGATGACGGCATGAAGATGTGGACGCGGCTCGCGAGTGCGTGGCGGAACCTGTTTCGCTCGACCACGGTGGAGCGCGATCTCGATCGCGAGATGAACGGCTATCTCGATCTGCTGACAGACGAGAAGATCGCGCGCGGCGACTCGCCGGCCAGCGCGCGCCGCGCGGCGCTGCTGGAGATGGGCGGCGTCGAGCCGGTGAAGGAGCGCGTGCGCGACGTCCGTGCGGGACAGCTCGTCGAGACCGCGCTGCGCGATCTGCGCTACGGCGCGCGCATGCTCGCGCGCACGCCGGGCTTCAGCCTCGCGGCGATCCTCGCGCTGACGCTGGGCATCGGCGCGACGACGGTCATCTTCAGCCTCGTGTACGGCGTGCTCTTCCGGCCGCTGCCGTATCCGGACGACGATCGGCTGGCGATGGTGGCGATGCACTTCACGCCGCAGAACGCCGAGCGCGGGCCGATGTCGATCGCGGATTATCTGGACTGGCGCGCCGCGAACCGATCGTTCGAGGATGCGGTCGTCTATCAGTTCGATCGCTTTCCGCTGATCGCCGGAGACGAGCCGGCGGAGATCACGGGCGCGACCGTTTCGGCGGGCTTCTTCAGCGCGCTGGGCGTGCCGCCGCTCGCGGGACGCGTGTTCGGCGCGCACGAGCACGAGCCGTCCAGCGACGCGCTGATCGTCATCGGCGAGGATCTCTGGCGGCGGCGTTTCGGTGGCCGCGCGGATGCCATCGGCCAGGTCGTGTCGATCGGCAGCACGCCGCACACGATTGTCGGCGTCATGCCGGCGAGCTTTCATTTTCCGCAGCGTGACAGCGAGATGTGGGCGAACATGCGCCCGCGCCCGCCGTCGCGCCGCGGGCCGTTCTTCCTCGCCGGCGTCGGCCGCCTGAAGCCCGGCGTGACGCTTGCGCAGGCGCAAGCCGAAACGAACACGATCGGCCGCGCCATCGAACAGGCGAATCCGCGGAACTATACGAATCTGACGATGCCGGTGGTGCCGATGCGGGACGTGCTCATCGACAACGCGGGGCTGGTGCTCTTCGTGATTTCGGCGGCGGTGGGATCCGTCCTGCTGATTGCGCTCGCCAACGTCGCGAACCTGCTGCTGGCGCGCGCGGCGACGCGGCGCCGCGAGATCGCGCTGCGTCTCAGCCTCGGCGCGAGCCGCGCGCGCATCATCCGTCAGTTGCTGACCGAGAGCGTGCTGCTCTCCGGCATCGGCGGACTGGCGGGCATCGCGCTGGCGCACGGCGGACTCGTGCTGCTGAAGGCGTCGGACGCGACGCCGTTCCACCGCATCAACGAAGTGGTGATCGACGGACGCATCCTCGCGTTCACGTGCGTGATCTCCATCCTGTCGGGCGTGCTGTTCGGTCTCGCGCCGGCGTGGCAGAGCGCGCAGGAGACGCCAAACGTCGCGCTGAAGGACGGCGCGCGCGGACAGACGTCGGGCCGCACGCGGCGCGGGCACGCCGTGCTGATCGTCGCCGAGATCGCGCTCGCGCTGATCCTGCTGGTCGGCGCCGGCCTGCTGCTGCGCAGCTTCGTCCTCCTGCAGCGTGCGAACACCGGCGTCCGCGCGCCCGTGCAGGACGTCGTCACGCTGGGGCTCACGCCGCCCGCGCGCAAGTTCAGGAACGCGCAGACGAACGAACTGGATCGTCCGCGCGTCACGGCGTACTACACGGAACTGGTCGACCGCCTGAAGCGCATGCCGCGCGTGCAGGCCGTGTCCGTGTCGGACACATTGCCGCCGAATCTGATGTCGTGGGCCGACTCATTCGCGCTCGAAGGACAGACGTTCGAACAGGCGCAGGCCAATCCCACCGTGCCGCTGCCCATCGTTCTGGGCGACTACTTCCGCACGCTCGGCATTCCCGTCATCAAGGGGCGCGCCTTCACCGAGCGCGACTTCCACGCCGACGCGCCGTCCGTCGTCCTCCTCAGCGCCAGCCTCGCGCGTCTGTGCTTCCCCGGCCGCGATCCCATCGGGCAGCGGTTCAAAGTGAGCGGCTGGTCGCCCAACAACGACGACTACTCGGAAGTGGTGGGCATCGCGGCGGACGTGCCGTATGACGGGCTGCAGAACAGCGCGAACGCGCAGGCGTACTATCTACCGCTCCAGCCTGCGAATGTGATGGGCACGCGGATGGCGGTGATCGTCCGCGGCGATGACGCGCGGACGTTCACGGAGGCCGTGCGCCGCGAGCTGCGCGCGTTCGATCCGGAAATGGTCGTGAGCCAGCCGCAGTCGCTGGATCAATTGCTCTCCGCGTCCGTCAGCGGGCAGCGGTTCCGCACGGTCCTGCTCACGCTGTTTGCCGGCGTCGCGATCCTGCTGGCGGCCATCGGCATCTACGGGGTGATCGCGTACGCCGTCGCGCAGCGCACGCACGAGATGGGCCTGCGGCTCGCGCTCGGCGCCGCGCGGCATGACGTGTTCCGGCTGGTGATGGGAGACGCGGCGAAGCTCACCGCGGTCGGCGTCGTGATCGGCCTCGCCGTCGCGTTCGTCCTGACGCGATGGCTGTCGACGCTGCTGTTCGGGATTGGCGCGCGCGATCCGCTGACGTTCGCCGGCGTCTCGCTGACGCTCATGGCGGTCGCGCTGATGGCCGCGTTCGTGCCGGCGTCTCGCGCGATGCGCATCGATCCGATGACCGCGCTCCGCCAGGACTGACCGGCGCGGCGCGTTCGCGATCGAAGCGCCGCGGCTTGTCGGACGTGCGCTGGTTGCCAGTCGGCTGGTCGACTGGTCGGCTACTTGGGTTGTGCGGCGCGCGGCGCGGCGGCGACGGTCTTCGGCTTGTCGGCGGACGTGCCGATCGCGTAAAGGTGATTGCGCGTCCGCACGAACAGCGTGCGATCCGAGATGGCCGGCGTCGCCATGCACGTCTCGCCCATGTCGTTGCGCGCCAGCAACTCGAACGTGCGCCCCGCCTTCAGCACCAGGATTTCTCCTTCTTCCGTCGGCACGTAGATCCGGTCGTCGCTCGCGAGCAGCGACGCCGCGTGCGTCGCGTTCGAGCGCTCGCGCCACACGCGCTGTCCCGTCTTCATGTCGTACGCGAACAGCACGCCCTCGTCCCGCACGCCGTAGAGCACGCCCTTGTAGGCCACAGGCGTGGACGTGTACGGGCCGCCCGGCTCCGTGCGCCACGCGAGGTGCCCCTGGCTCGTGGCCTCGGCAGGGACGGACAGATCGCCGCGTCCGCCGGTCTTCAGCGCGTAGATCGGCCGGCCGCGATAGCCGCCCGCGAAGACGATCAGCCCGTCGCTGACGAACGGCGTCGGCGTCTTCACCTGCGCATCGTCCGCGAAGCGCCACAGTTCCTGGCCCGTACGCGGATCGTAGCCGCGGACGTGATAGCCGCCGACGACGATCAGCTCGTCGCGGCCGTTCGTGCGCAGGAGTGTCGGCGTCGCCCAGACGGGGCGCTCGTTACGGTTCACCGTCCACACGCGCTTGCCGCTGTCGAGATCGAACGCCGTGAGATACGACTCGCGGTGCCGATCGACCTGCACGATGGCGAGGTTCTCGAACAGGATCGGCGAGCTGGCATGGCCCCACTGCGACGTCTGATCGCTGAACATGCCAGGGTCGAGCACGCCGAGGTCCGCCTTCCATGTCAGCTTGCCGTCGAGGGTGAACGTGGCGATGTCGCCCGAGCCGAAGATGGCGACGAGCGAGCGCCCGTCGGTGGCGGGCGTGGCGTTGGCCTGACTGGCCTTGTCGTGGCGCTGCGTCCGCGGCGCGCCGGACTTGACTTCCTGCTGCCACTGGATGCGTCCGTTCGTGGCGTCGACCGCGTACAGCCGCCACGAATACGATCCCGCCTCCTTGGCGCGCCCGGTGCCCGCGTCGCCGAGCACGATCGAGACCGGCACGTCGGGGATGGCCGTCGTCACGAAGATCTGCTTGCCCCAGACGATCGGACTGGAGTGGCTGAGGCCGGGAATTTCGGTCTTCCAGCGAATATTCTTGCCGGTCTTGATGTCCCACTCGGCCGGGAGTTGCTGGCCGTCGGCGACGCCGGCCGCGCCGGGGCCGCGAAAGGTCGGCCACTGCTGCGCGTCGAGCGTGGCGACGGCGCCCGCTGCCGCGAGCGGAAGAGCGATGAAAATCGAACGAAGCAACCGCATAGGATTCGATGACTCCTGATCGCGACCGGCGCGGGGCCGACGCCTGACGCGCCGCCGTTGCCGTCGCACACATCCTCACCTCCCGAACTCCCGAACTGCGCGGAGCACGTCCAGGCACGAGGAGCGAGAGACATCATACGGGTGGATCGCGCAGTCGCGGCCGCGAGTGGGATGACCGGATCGGCGAACCCGGCAATCTGCGGAGGCGCGGGACGGCCCGGGACGTTTCCCGGGCCGCGTCAGCGAACGAGGGTGTGAGATCGGGTGAGGTCGGCCGAGATCGGCGGAGATTGGACGATGCGCGTCACACGTCGTGGGACATGTGACGCGCGCCCGCGGGGACAGAACATCGCGGGGGACACGGGCATCAGAAGTTCGCCTTCACGCCGAACATCATCCACCACCGGTAATACTCTTCCTGGATCGGCCGGTTGGGCGAGCCGATGTAGTACCGCAGCGGCGCGTTCGTGAGGTTCAACGCGTCCGCGTAGACGCGCAGGTTCTTCGTCAGCCGCTGGCTGACGTTGACGTCCCACTGCACGTGATTGTCGTAGAACACATCCTCCCGCGCGGTCTCGCCGACGGCGTCGATGTACTTGCCGTGGAAGTTCCAGGACGACCGCGCCGAGAACCCATACTTCTCGTACCACAGCGCGATGTTGCCGAGGTGCTTGGACTGGCCGGGCAGCGGCGAATCCGTGTCCTCGCGATCCGGGAACTGCGCGGAGGAATCCGTCCAGGTGTAGTTCGCATAGACGCCGAACCCGTCGAGCGGCCCCGGCAGGAACCGCAACTGGTTCTGGAACGCGAGCTCCAGCCCCCACAGCGACGCGCTGTCGCCGTTGCGCGGCTGCGTGATCTCATAGACATCGCCGAAGGCCGGCTCGCGCACGCGGAACGGATAGATGTAATCGGACAGCCGCTTGAAGAACACGCCGCCCGAGATCACGCCGACCGATTTGAAGTAGCGCTCCAGCAGCAGATCGAGGTTGTTCGATGTCGTCGGCTTCAGCGCCGGATTGCCGCGCGAGATCTCGCTGTCTTCCTGGAACACGAGCTCGTAGGGCACGAGGTCGTAGTAGTTCGGACGCGCGAGCGTGCGCGTGTACGCCGCGCGGAGGTTCGTGGACGGATCGATCGCGTACCGCACGTGCAGGCCAGGCAGGAGGAAGCCATACGTGTCGCCGCCCGTGACCGGCTGCGTCGACTCGTAATCGCCATCGTCGTTGTAGAGCACGTCGTAGCCCGTGTAGCGCACGCGCGTCGCTTCGTAGCGGAGGCCGGGCAGGATCAACAGACGGTCGCCCGAATAGAGCTCCGCCATGACGTAGCCCGCGTAGACCCGCTCGTCCGCGTCGTAATCCTGCGCGTCGCTTTCGTGATTCAGCTCTTTCGCGGACGCCGGCAGCGCGTTGTAGAACGCGCGCGCCGCCGCCGGGTTGATGCCGGGGCCGAGCGTGTAGCCGGCAGGGAAGAAGCTGAGGAAGCCGGACGAGTCGAAGGAGGGATCTTCCAGCTCGCTGAACGGGACGTTGCGTCCCGGCGCGGCTTCGAGCAGATCGTAGGCGCGGTCCTTGTGCTTGTCCTTGATCTTCACGCCCGCTTTCAGGAACGACGCGATGCGTCCGCCCGCGCGCAGCGGCATGCGGAGGTTGAACGACCCGGTGACGTCGCGATCGCGCGTCAGGAAGATCTCGGATTCCTGCGCGTTCAACCGCACGCGATTGATGTCGTCATTGAGCGGGTTCGGCTGGATGTTTTCCGGATCGATGCTGTTCGCCGAGACGTTCGGCGCGAAGGTCACGCCGGACTGGCGGAAGATGGTGTCCAGGCGATCCGGCTGGTGCTCCTGCGCGCGCGCCCAGCCGAGGCGGTAATCGAGCAGCATTCCCTGCGGCAGCACGTGCTGTCCGCCGCCCGAGATCGAGTTGATGCGCTGATCCTGCTGGCGGTTCTTCAGCACGCGCTCGATGCGGTCGGAGCCGACGTTGTAACGGATGCGGTTGTTGACTTCGTAGTCCTGGAATGTGTTGAAGATGCCGCGCACCGAGAGCAGGCTGGTGTCCGACAGGCGCGCGTCCCCGGACGCGTTCAACCCGTAGCGCTCGCGCTTGATGATGTAGTCGCGCAATTGCAGGTCGTCCAGATCGCCATCGGCATATTCGGCCTCGAAGTTTTCGGAGCCGCGATGCAGGTTCATCGCGCTGCCGCCGACGAGCAGGCCTACCTTGCCGTCCGCGAAGCGGCGGCCGAACGTGCCGCTGGCCTGACCCTGGCCGAAGTCGTCCTGCAGGCGGTTGTAGCCGGTGGCGCCGGCGAGCAGCATCACGGGGCGCGAGACGGCTTGCTTGGTGATCAGGTTGACGGATCCGCCGATGGAATCCGCGTCCATGTCCGGCGTTACGGCTTTCGAGACTTCAATCGACTGGAGCTGATCGGCGGGGACAGCGTCGAGCGCGACGCTGCGCGCGTCACCTTCGGGCGACGGCAGCCGTTCGCCGTCGATCATCATCGCGTTCAGGCGCGCCTCGGTGCCGCGGACGAGGACGTAGCGTCCTTCGCCCTGGTCGCGCGCGATCGAAACGCCGGGCACGCGCGACGCGGCCTCGGCGGCGTTGGGATCGGGGAAGCTGCCGATTTGATCCGCGGAGATGATGTTGGCGATGTTCGGCGCGGTGCGCTGCTGGTTGAGGGCGCGCGCCTGGCCATCGCCGATGGGTTCGGCGCGGACGTCGACGGTTTCCGAGAACTGCGACGGCCGCAGCGTGACGTCCACGGTCAGGATGCGGCCGGTCGTGACGGTGACGGGCGAGCGTTCGACTTCGTGGCCGAGATATTGGATGACGAGGGTGAAGTGGCCGCCGGGCACGCCGGTGAGTCGGAACGCGCCGGTGCGATCGGTGGCGGTGGTGAGCGATGTGCCGTCGAGGGTGACGTCTGCGCCGACGAGCGGCGCGCCGGACGCGGCGTCGGTCACGCGTCCCGCGACGGAGCCTGTGGACGATTGCGCTGCAACAGGCGATGCAGCGACGAAGAGAGAGAGGACCGCCAGCACGAATGGCGCGGCGGCGATGCGAAGGAACCGAGTCAGCATGGCCAGACGCTACGGTCGAGGCATGAGACGTCGGTGACGGACGTGTTACGCGCCGGTTAAATCCGCCACAGGTGCCACGATCGCTCGACAAATGGGCCGATCCGGAGCCGGGCGTGCGCGAACTCGGCGAGGCCGGCGGTGCGTGGTAGGATGCCTCGCGCCCGATTCTGTGTCGGCCGCCGCCGCCCATGTCCCTGGTTGCCCGAACGATTGCGCGGCCTGCCGTCGCGCGGGTGTGTCTCGCCCTGCTGGGGATCCTCGCGCTCGTCCTGCTCGCGCAGACGTGGCGCCGGGCGCATCGCGTCGACGGGAACGACTTCACCAGCTACCTGCTCGCCGCCCAGGCCATCGCGGCCGCCCATCCGCTCGACGCCATCCGGACGCCGTTCCCGTACATCTACCCGCTGTTCCTCGCGTTCGCGCTGGTTCCGCTGACCGTGCTGCCGTACGGCGTCAGCGTCGTGCTCTGGTTCGCGTTGAACGCCTCCAGCCTCGTCTTGTCCTTCATCCTGCTGGAGCGATGGCGATCCGCGCCGGATACGCTCCCCGCAGATGCGACCAGACATGGCGCGCCCGCGCCCGCGGCGCTGGCCACCGGCGCCGGCGCGCTGCCGCTCGCCACGATCGTCGGACTCGTCTTCATCGATGTCATCCAGAACGATCTGCTCAACGGACAGGTCAACCTGCTCGTGCTCGGCGCGTGCGTGCTCGCGCTCCACGCGCTGCTGGCAGGACGCGACACCGGCGCGTCCGCGAGCTGGGCCGTCGCCTCCGCGATCAAACTCGTCCCGCTTGCGCTGACGCCGTTCTTCATCCGCCGCCGTGCATGGCGTACGCTGATCGCGGGGCTCTGCCTCGCCGCGCTGCTCTGCGTCCTGCCGGCGATCGTGATGGGTGTGGAGCCGATGATGGACTGGTACGCGGCGTACGTGCGCTCGTTCATCGCGCCGTCGCTGATCGACAGCGCGGACGTCGCGCTCGACTTTTCGATCTACGGCATGCTCGCGTCGATGGCGCCGGCGCTGCACGCCGTGCCCGCTGGACGGCTGGTCACGGCGCTCGCATGCCTCGCCGCAATTGCGCTGATCGACGGACGCCGCGCCGTGTCGCGTCAGGCCACGCTGTCCGTCTTCTCGCTATCGCTGCTCGCGATTCCGCTCGTCTCGCCGAAGTCGGAGACGCATCATCTCGTCTTCGCGATACCGGCCGCCTGCCTGCTCGCGTCCACGTCGCTGCACGACCGGTCGTCTGGCGCACGCGTCCGCCGCGCGCTGCTCATCGCCGCCGCCGCGCTGTACTGGGTGGGACATCAGGTGGATCCGATGAAGAGCGTCGCCTGGTTCACCGGACTGGTGATTCTCGCCGGACTGACGATCGCGCAGGCAGGCCGCGTCCGGGATGGCGCCGACCGCCATCCCGAACGGGTGTGAAATCGAACGACGGCACCGCTACGGCTGGCACTTGCGCAGTGCCAACTGCGCCTCGAACAGCGACGCGGGCGTCACCGGCGTGCCCTTCGACTCGTTCACCTGCACTTCCGTGCTCTCGCTCTGGAACGTCACTGTCTGGTTCGACGTGAAGCCCGCGAAGATCGGCAGCGCGAACGTGTTCCCGTTGCGCGGCATCGCCCAGAAGTCGTACGCCTGACTGCCGCTGCCGCGGTGGTTGAAGTTCCACATCACCATGTAGCGTCCGTGATGCGGGTAATTGGCGTGCGGGCCGCCGTTGCCGCTCAAGACGCCGCCCTGGACTGAATCAAACAGGCTCGCGTGCGGCACGCCGCCGTGCCAGTCGACGCGCTGGCCGGACTGCATCCGGTGACGCAGGAACACCGTGTGGACCGCGGTGTAGCCGCCCCCAGGCCCGTGGTGGAAGGCCGCCGTGTCGTTGTTGTCCTTCACGAGCACGCCGTAGCCGCGCCGGCCCGTGATCGACGTATGGCCTTTCTTCCCGGTGTAGCTGACGTTGTCGAACGTCGTGAAGCTCGCCGTGTCCGTGTGGATCGCCTGATTGACGTTGCGGAATTCCACGTTCCGCACCCACGAGTGGACGAGTTGACGCATGCTCAGGATCGTCCAGCCGCTATCGTGGATCCAGTCCTTGTGATGGACGAAGTCCTCGGGATACGTGTCCCATCGGCCCGTAAAGCGGATGTTTTCGATCCCGATCTCCTGCAGCGGGTTCACACGCTCCAGCCGCGGCTGCTCGCCGCTCGTGCGGATGTTGAAGTGCGTGGGCTCGCGGAACCGCACGCGGTTGCCCGACAGCTCGGCGATCTGATGCACCTCGTGGATCGTCACGCCGTCGTCGACCACGCGCGTCCACTCAGGCGCGAGCGGCATGTTGTTGAAGTAGAAACTGTTGTACGCGGGGTTCTGGTAACGGATGATCACCCACTGTCCGACGGCCAGTTGCGCGGTGCTGTCCACGGTCACCCAGAACTGTTCGCGCGCCGCGTTCGCGGTGATGTTGGCCACCGTCGTCGCATTCCAGTTGTTCGGAAACACGCGGAACAGCGTCGTGCCCTGCCGCTTGTTGACCATCACGATCTCGGTCCCGCCCGTGCCGGCGCCGGCGCCGCGCAGGACGATGTTGCTCGACGTGATGGTGATCGTGGTCGTCGCGGTCTCGCTCGGGCTGAGGAGATACTGGCCGGCGGGGAAGAACACCACGCCGCCGCCCGCGGCCGCCGCGGCGTCGATGGCCGCTTGAATGCCGGCTTCGTCGAACGTGGCGTTGTTCGGCGTCGCGCCGAAATCGGTGACGTTGAAAATCGGGCCGGCGACGGTCGGAATCGGATCGTCGGAGCGGTGGTAGCCGGCGTACGAGAAATCCGGCAGCGTCGGCTCGGTGCCGTTCTGTTTCGCCTGCACGAAATTGTTCCACAGCGCGGATGTGCCGGTCGGGATCGTGCACGGCGGCTCGCAGTCCTCGCACGGCGCGCCCCACACTTCCATCTCCGTGATGCTGTTGAACGTCCCGACGTTGCTGCCGTGTCCGAGATAGCGCACGAAGCGCGCGTTGACGTTCGTGAAATCGTACGTCTCCGGCGCCAGCGTCGTGCCGCTGCTGTTCCCGCTGAAGACCGCCGTCCACGCGCCTCCGCCGGACGAGACCTGGATCTCGAACGAGTTCTGCCGCGTATCACCGCGATAGACCGCGACCTTCACGAACGCGACCGAGCGGACGGCGCCGAGATCGAGTTGCAGCCACGCGCCGTTGCCGTCGCCGGACCAGCGCGTCGCGAGGTTCTTGTCGACGGCGTTCGCAGGACCGTTGCCGTCGTTCGTGCTGGCCGTCGCGCCGCCCGCCGCCGGCGTGATGTCGACCTCGGTCGTCGGACCCGCCGGCACGGCGAAGAGGCTGACTTCGGTCAGGCTGTTCCACAGATTGACGCTGTTGCCGTGGCCGAGATACCGGACCCAGCGCGCGCTCGTGTCGGGGAAGTCGAACGTCTGCCCGGCGAGCGACGTGCCGCTGCTGGCGCCGCTGAAGACCGTCGTCCAGAGGCCGCCGCCGTTCGAGACCTGGATGTCGAAGGTGCTTGAGCGCGTGTCACCCTGGAAGAACGCGATCGTGACGAACGCCACGGTGCGCGCGGATCCGAGGTCGAACTGCAGCCACGCGCCGTCGCCGTTGCCGGACCAGCGCGTCGCCGCGTTGTTGTCGACCGCGCCCGCCGGGACGTTCGCATCGCTCGTGCTCGCAGTGACGGCGCCGCCAGCGGGCGTCACTTCCACCGGAGTTTGCGCGTGCGCCGCGGGAGCACTCGATGCCAGGAGCACCGCCGCGATTCCGCCGAGCGCGAGCCTCGCCATTGTCGTCATGCCGCCAGCTTGCCTCATAGCCTGCTCCTCCGCGGCCGCGGGCCGCCCAACGGTGGCGTGCGGACACACACCAGCCGATGCGTGCGCGCCGGTGCCGAACGCCGCACGCGTCCTTGTTGCGCGATTGCGGGAACCGGACCCGCGAGGGCCCGGGCATCTCCTTGGGGTGCGCTTCATACTAGGAGACGGCGACACTGTCTGCAAGCGGTTTCATACGCGGCGGTACAGGGTCGGTACGCGACGCGTCCGTGTATCATCGTTCGCGGCCCGCGTCCGCGCCCCGCGTCCGCGATCGCCGACTGATGGCGATCGACATCGCCTCCGCCGGACCGGCGCCGCCGAGGAAGCCTGATGAATTACTACGTGCTGTTCTACAAGGTCGTGGACGATTACGTGACGCGCCGGACGCAGTACCGCCCGGATCACTTGCAGCGGGTGACCGAGGCGTACGATCGCGGCGAATTGCTGATGGCCGGTGCGCTCGCCGATCCGCCCGACGGCGCCGTGCTGATCTTCCGCGCGCCGGACCCGTCGCCTGCCGAACACTTCGCCCGCCAGGATCCGTATGTCATCAACGGCCTCGTCACGCACTGGGAAGTGCGCGCGTGGACCGTCGTCACCGGCCCGCTGACGAAGGCGCCGCCACCCGCACTCTAGTGTCCCGGATCTAAAGTTCGGTAACAAAACCGCGCGGACCGTCGTACCTCGTGTACAAGGAGGATGCGATGGTCAATCGCGGAGGACGTCCCATTACTCGCGTCGTCATCAGTCCAA
>Ga0187894_10001346_pt1 | contig 31805 bp, 27 predicted proteins | sample GBC1701081metaG_FD_136650 | JGI IMG/M metagenome (GOLD analysis project Ga0187894, IMG submission 136650) | White microbial mat communities from a lava cave in the Kipuka Kanohina Cave System on the Island of Hawaii, USA - GBC170108-1 metaG ...
CGCCGACGCATCGAGCCCCTCCTTCACGATCGGCGAGAACGAGCTGCGCAGCAGCGTCGATTCCATCTCGTTGGCGATGCCTTCGAGCTTGTGGCGCACGACTTCCACGGTGATGGGATCGAGTGGGGCAGCATGCGTGCGCCGGGTCATCGCGGGTGGCTCCTTGCCGATCTATCCGTCGGTTCGCGTGAGGATCAGGTTGCCGGCCGCATCGACCGTCGCCTGCCAGCCCGGCTCGACCAGGGTGGTGGTGTCGGTCTGCTCCACGATCGCCGGGCCGCGAAACGTGAAGCCTGGCGGCAATGCGGCGCGATCCAACAAGGCGGCCTCGACGAAATCGGCAGCGTCGGCCACCCGCACGCGGCGCGTTCCCTTGCGCGGCGAGGCACCGGCCGGCGGGCTCGACGCACCGTCGAGACGATCCTCACCGCCCGCCTGGTGCACGCTGCGCAGATTGACGATACGCGCCGGCGTGCGCGTGGCATGACCGTAGACCCGGTCGTGGTTTTCCAGGAAGTCGTCGTACAGGCGGGCCAGCGGGTCCGGGGTTTCCAGGCGCAGCGGCACTTCCAAGGTGTAGGACTGTCCGGCATAGCAGACGTCGGCCAGGTACTGGATGGCCACCGCCACGCCGTTCAATCGTTCCTTGGCCATCAGGCGCGCGCAATCCCGATCAAGCGCGGCGAGCACCGTGCGCACGTCGGCGAGCGGGGTGTCGGCCAGTGCGCGGCCGAAGGCGGCGGAAACCTCATGCTCGACCGGCGCCGACAGGAGCCCGATCGCCGACAGCACACCCGGCATGCGCGGCACCAGGACACGGCCGATGTTCATGTCGCGCGCCAGCGCCGTGGCGTGGACGGCGCCACCGCCGCCCAGGGCCAGCAAGGTGAACTGGCGCGGATCGAGGCCCTGGCGGATGGACACCAGGCGGATGCCTTCGGCCATCTGGGCGTTCAGCACGCGATGGATGCCCAGCGCCGCCTGCTCGACCGTCAGCTTCAGCGGCGTTGCGATCTTGTCGGCAATCGCCTGCCGGGCGCGGTCGGGATTGAGCTTCAGCGCGCCCCCCGCGAAATAATCGGGGTTGACATAGCCCAGTACCAGCGAGGCATCGGTCACCGTGGGCTCGGCACCGCCGCGATCGTAGCAGGCCGGGCCCGGGTCGGCGCCGGCCGAGTGCGGCCCCACACGCAGGCCGCCGCCGCGATCGATCCAGGCGATCGAGCCACCGCCAGCGCCGATCGAATTCACATCGACCATGCCGACGCGCACCGGGTAGCCGTCAATGACGCCCTCCGAGCGAATCAACGCCCTGCCCTGGCTGATCAGCGCGATATCACAGCTCGTGCCACCGATATCGACCGTGATCAGGTCATCGATCCCGGCCGAGGCGCCGGCGATGCGTGCGCCGATCACACCCGCGGCGGGACCGGAGAGGAAGAGGCGCACCGGCCGTTGCCGTGCCACCTCCGATACCATCAGGCCGCCGCGCGACTGCATGACCTGCAAGGGCGCTGCAACGCCGCTATCAGCCAGACCGTGCTCCAGCCGCGCCAGATAGCGATCGATCACCGGTTTCACATAGGCGTCGAAAGCCGTCACCACGGTGCGCTCGTATTCGCGGAAGGCCGGGTCGACTTCGTGTGACACCGCGACCTTCACGTCGGGGTACGCCGCCTGCACAATGTCGCGGGCGCGCTTTTCGTGCGCCGGGTTGACGAACGAGAACAGGAAGCAGATGGCGATCGCCTCGACGCCATCGGCCACCAGCGCGTCGGCCGCGCGACGCACCGATGCCTCATCGAGCGGCACCAGCACCGAGCCATCGGCAGCGACGCGCTCGCGCGCTTCCTGGCGGCGGGCGCCCGGCGCCAGGAACGACGGTGTCTCGGCCTCCAGGATGACGCTGTACATCTGGTGGCGCATCTGGCGCCCGATCTCCAGCACGTCGCGAAAGCCTTCGGTCGTGATGATGCCGGTGCGAGCCCCCTTGCGCTCGAGCACCGCGTTGGTGGCCACGGTCGTGCCGTGGGCGAAGCGCGCGATGTCGGCCGGCGCGACATCCCAGTCGCGCGCCATCAACGCGATCGACTGCAGTACGGCCTGGCTTTGATCATGTCGGGTGGTCGGCAGCTTCACGAAGCGCAACGTGCCGTCAGCCAGCCGGCACACCACGTCGGTGAAGGTGCCGCCGATATCGACGCCGATCTGCACACCGGCCGCCATGAACTCTCCCGGTCGCTGTCGCTTCCGCGAGCGTTGCATGGTCCAGGGTTAGGTGCAATCAGGCCTGCCCCAGCAGATCGCGGCGGCGCAACTCGAGCGCTTCGGCGTAGCGGCGCAGCGCGTGCGCCTCGGACAGCAGGCCGAAGACCCGGCGTGTCTCGCGCGAGTCGGCGACAGCCAATGCCTCGGCCTCGGTGCGGTCGAAGAGCTCGACGGCTTCCTTGATCGTCATGTGCGCCAGCAGCACGTCGTCGGCGTGGTGCAGGATCGCGCCGACAGCGCTGGTGTCGGCGAGCTCGGGCGTGTGGGCTTCGGCCACCATCACCAGGCCGGCATAGCGACCGTCGGTGTCGACGGCCACGACCTGCGTCGTCGCGCCCAGCGGAAAGGTCTCGCGAAAGGCCGACAGCGTCATGTCGGCCGGCACAGTGCGCACGTCGTGGCGCATCATGCGGCCAACCGTGAGATCGCGGATCCAGCCGACATCGGCGGCGCTGCGGATGGTCTCGCCGCGCAGGTGGAAACGCCAGGTCGCGAACGAGTAGCCGAAGGTCTCGCGCGTCACCTGCGTGGCGATGATCACCGCCACCAGCACGGCCGTCGTCAGCCCGAAATTGCCGGTAGTCTCCAACGCAATGAACGTCATGGTGAGCGGCCCACCGATCACGCTGACCGACAGGGCGCCCATGCCGATGATCGCATAGGCGCCCGTGTCGAGGTCCAGCGACGGCCACACAGCACCCAGGCCAGACGCGAACAGCTGGCCACCCAGCGCGCCCAGCAGCAGCGAGGCAAAGAACAGGCCGCCGCGGAAGCCCGAGCCCAGCGACACCACCGAGGCCAGCGCTTTCAGCCCGAAGACCAGCGCGATGGCCCACAGCGAGCGGTCGAGCACGCCGGCGAGATGCAGGGCGCCGTGGCCCGAGGACATCACCTGCGGCGAAGCCAGCGCCAGTAGCCCGACCACGAGCCCGCCCAGCGCCGGTCGCAGCGCCACGGGAATCCGGGCGCGGCCGAGCAGGGATTCGCATAGTGCGACACCGCGCATCAGCGCGATGCCGACTCCGGCCGCCAGCAGACCGAGAACGCCGGCGATGACCAGGTCGTGGCCCGCGACGGCGGTAGTATTGGCGGCGACGATACCGAGCGACGCCGGCGCCACGGCCTGCGCCATGACATGTCCCAGCAGCGCCGCCAGCCCGACCGGTGCCAGGCTCGCCACCGAATAGCTGCCGATGATGAGCTCGAAGGCATAGAACGCGCCGGCCAGCGGCGCACCGAAGGCGGCTGCGATGGCGCCGGCGGCGCCGCAGCCGACCAGCACGCGCAGATCGCCGCGGCGCAGGCGGAACTTGCGCCCGATGGAGGACGCAATGCCGCTGGCGAGCTGGGTGTAGCCCGCCTCGAGGCCGACCGAGGCACCGACGCCGCTCGACCAGATCGTCTGGCCGGCGACCAGCAGGCTGCCGCGGAAGGACATGCGGCCGCCGTGCAGGGCGTTGGCTTCGATCGGGTCGACCTCGCGGCCGGTGCGCCAGCGCGCGATCAGCGCCATCACCAGGCCGAACAGCAAGCCGCCGGCCAGCGGTACCGCCAGCGCCCGGATCGGGTCGAGCAGCGCATGCGCCGACAGGCGCTGGCCGGGCGCCAGGTCGAAGAACATGCGGTGCAGGAAGTCGACACCGGCGCTCATCGCGCCCACCACGAGGCCGGCGCCGGCACCGATGACGGCAGCCAGCACGACCAGGCTGGTCTCGTGCGAGCGCACCAGCGCGCGCAGCCGGCGCGGAATTTCAAAGGTGATCTGCGGTGGTCGCATCACGATGCAGCATGGATGGAGGGACTTGCCCGTTCTTCCCGCCCGAATGCGTCGTTTTCCGGGCCGACCGCGCCAGCATCATACGATCGGCTGACGTGCCGACGCGACCAGGGGTGTACGATCGGCGCCGCGCACGATGGAGGGAGCACCGTGTTTCGCATCGCCTCGTTCAATGTCGAGAATCTGTTCGAGCGCCCCAAGGCGCTGAACGGCACCACATAGGCGGAAGGCCGTCCGATCCTGCAGGCGCACAAGGAGGTGAACGAACTGGCGCCCTGGATCCCTACACGGAGCCGACCAAGCGACGCATCCGCGATCTGCTGGTTGCACTTGACATCTAGGCCGTCAACCAGCACGGGGCCATCCGACGCAAACTGGTCAAGGATCCGACCTGGGCGTGGCTGCGCAAGAATCGCGGCAGTTTCGATCGTGAGCCCGTCGATACGACCAAGAGCGTCGAGATCATCGCCACGGGTCGTTCCGACTGGATCGGCTGGGTCGAGCTCGCCAAGGAGCCTGTGGACGAGACCGCGACGCGGATGACGGCGAAGGTTATCCTCGAACTCGAGGCCGACATCATGGGCGTCGTCGAGGCCGAAGACCGGCCGGCGCTGGCCCGCTTCAACCGCGAACTGCTGGGCGGGCGCTACCGGCACGTGATGCTGGTCGACGGCAACGACGATCGCGGCATCGATGTCGGTATCCTGACCCGCGACGGGTTCGATATCGCCAGCATCCGCTCGAACGTCGATGCGCTCGATCCCGCCACTGGCAAGCCGATCTTCGACCGCGACTGCCCGCAATACCAGGTCGTGACGCCCGATGGTGCCGCCATCCACGTGCTGCTCAACCACTTCAAGTCGCAGTCCGGCGGTGGCGGCGCGCGGCGCAAGCTGCAGGCAACGGAAGTGCGCCGCATCGCGGACGGGCTGATCGCCGCAGGACAGCATGTCGTGGTCGCCGGCGATCTCAACGAAGGCCCGGCCCAGGAAGGTGCCTTCGCCGAGAATCTACGGCCCTTCGTGACGAACAACAGTCCGCTGATCCCCTGCTACACGCTCGATGGCTTCGATGTCGGCAGCCGACCGGGCACGTTCGACGCCTGCGGCCTGCGCAACCGGCTCGACTGCATCCTGATCTCCGACAGCCTGCGTCCGCATTTCGCCGGCGGCGGCATCTTCCGCAAGGGCCTGTGGGGCAGTCGGGTCACACGCCCCACCGCGTGGGAGACCTACCCGGAGATCACGCGGTCAGCCGAGGGCGCCTCCGACCATGCCGCGATCTTTATCGATCTCGATCTGTGATGGCAGCAGACCGGCACGCGCCATTGGCATAGCTGGTTCGACATAACAGAAGCTCACCCGCGCCTAGGGCAGCCAGGCCCGACGGCAGCGCCGGCAAGTGACGACGGCGCCCCGACTCGAACCGGGACGACGCCATCGTCGAGCGCGCGGATCGCCGGCAAAACTTGATCCATCAGCCCGGCACCACAGTCACCCAACGCCGTTGCATTTGAAAGCACAGGCAGCCGGGAACGCGCCTTCTTGCGAAACGGTGTCTGCATCCCGTCGGCCAACGTCACGTCTCAGGAGTTCTGCGGGCCCTTCTTCGCCCCGTTTGGATGCATCGATGGCCGATCTCGCCAGGTAGGGAGGACCTCATGGACCGCATCCTCGACCTGCAATTCTACCTGTCCCAGTGGGATGCCGCACGGAACTGGCTCGTCGACAACGCACTGCTGCTCAGCGTGACCACGATCGGACAGGTGATCGTTGTCGTCAGCGCCTTCTTCGCCGCGCGGCTCATTGCGCCACGCATCCAAGCGATGCTCGCGCGCGTCACGCAAGGCCGTCGACTGGAACCGCAGTTGCGGCGCGCCGTAGGCGCCATCGCGCCGCTGGCACTGCCGGTCGCGTGGCTGGCTCTGCTATGGCTCGCGGTTCTGATCGCAACCCACGCCGACCTGCCGCGCCACATCATGACGATCGTGGTCAGCCTGCTGACGGCCTGGGTAGTGATCAGGCTCACGGCCTCGCTGGTGCGTGATCCGGTATGGTCGCGCTTCGTAGCCCTGGTCGCCTGGACCATCGCTGCGCTCAACATCGTGGGCCTGCTCGAGCCGACGATGACGGTGCTCGATGGCATTGCCGTCACCCTGGGCGGCCTGCGCATCTCGGCGCTGACCATCGTGAGAGCCATGCTGTCACTGGCGCTGCTGCTGTGGGTCGCAACACTGGCCAGCCGCGTGCTGGAGCGGCGCATCACCTCGTCGCCCAACCTGACGCCCTCGCTGCAGGTGTTGACCACCAAGCTGCTCAAGATCGTCCTGGTTGCCATAGCCATCGTCGTCGCCTTGCGGACCGTCGGCATCGACCTGACGGCTTTCGCGGTGTTCACCGGCGCGATCGGCGTCGGCATCGGCTTCGGCCTGCAGAAGGCGGTCTCGAACTTCATCAGCGGCATATCCATCCTGATCGACAAGTCGATCAAGCCTGGTGATGTGATCTCGGTGGGTGACACCTATGGCTGGGTCAGTTCGCTCGGCGCGCGCCATGTGTCTGTGATCACCCGCGACGCGACCGAATATCTGATTCCCAACGAGGAACTAGTGTCGCGCCAGGTGGTCAACTGGTCCTACAGCAACTTCGAAGTCCGGCTCAAGTTGCCGCTGGGAATCGGCTACGGCGCCGACGTGCGCCTGGCGATCGCGCTCTGCGAGCAGGCGGCCAGCGAGACATCCCGTGTGCTGGAGACGCCGAAACCCGTATGCCTGGTCAAGGGTTTTGGCGACAGCGCGATCAATCTCGAGCTTCGCATCTGGATCAACGATCCGCGCAATGGCGTCTCCAATGTGAAGAGCGAGGTGTTCCTGCGGATCTGGGACAAGTTCCGCGCGAACGCCATCGAGGTTCCGTTCCCGCAGCGCGACCTCCACGTCAAGACGCTGCCCGAGATCTGCGTCGTGACGCGCCCCGGGGCGGACGAACCGATGGCCCCGAGGCGCGGCCCAGGGTCCCGACTCGAGCCCGTCACGCCGCAGTGAGCCTCTGGCAGAGATCCTCAGGCGTCGTAGTACAGGTAGAACTCGTACGGGTGGGGCCGTATCGCCACCGGATCGACCTCCTTCTCGCGTTTGTAGGCGAGCCAGGTCTCGATGACGTCGCGCGTGAAGACGTCGCCCTTCAGCAGGAACTCGTGGTCCGCCTCCAGTGCGTTCAGCACCTCGGCCAGCGAACCCGGCGTTGATTTCACTGCCTTGGCCTCTTCGGGCTCCAGGTCGTAGAGGTCCTTGTCGATCGGCTCGCCGGGGTTCATCCGCCGCTGGATGCCGTCCAGACCCGCCATGAGCATGGCGGCGAACGCGAGATAGCCGTTGCAAGAAGGATCGGGAAAACGCACCTCTACGCGCTTGGCCCTGGGTGACGTCGAGTACATCGGGATGCGGCACGCGGCAGAGCGGTTGCGCTGCGAGTACACCAGGTTGATCGGCGCCTCGTAGCCGGGCACCAGACGGCGATAGGAATTCGTCGTGGGAGCACAGAGCGCCAGCAGCGCCGGCGCGTGGGCCAGCACGCCGGCGATGTACATGCGGCCGAGCTCGCTGAGGCCGGCGTAGTTGCCGTCGCTGTAGAACAGGTTCTGCTCCGCCTTCCAGATCGATTGATGGACATGCATGCCCGACGCATTGTCGCCGAACAGCGGCTTGGGCATGAACGTCGCCGTCATGTTGCGCCGGCGGGCCACATTCTTGACCACGTACTTGTAGATCATGAGCTTGTCTGCCATCCGCGTAAGCGAGTCGAAGCGCATGTCGATCTCGTTCTGGCCCGCCGTGGCCACCTCATGATGGTGGGCCTCGATCCGGATGCCGATTTCCATCAGCTTGAGGATCATCTCGCTGCGCATGTCCTGCTGGGTGTCGACGGGCGGTACAGGAAAATAGCCTTCCTTCGGTCGCGGCTTGTGGCCGAGGTTGGGATGCTCCTGCCGCCCGGTGTTCCAGCTGCCCTCGGTGGAATCGACGTAGTAGAAGGCGTGATTGATTCCCTGGCCGTAGCGGATGTCGTTGAAGACGAAGAACTCGGCCTCGGGACCGAAATAGGCGACATCGCCGATGGTGGTGGATTTGAGGTAGGTCTCCGCCTTCTCCGCGACGTAACGCGGATCGCGGGTGTATCGCTGCCCGGTGACGGGATCCCGGACGTTGCAGATCAAGGCCAGCGTCGTCACCTCAGCGAACGGATCCAGAAACGCAGTGGCCGGATCCGGGATCAGGACCATGTCGCTCTCCTGGATTTTCTGGAAACCCCGGATCGAGGATCCGTCGAAGCCGATCCCTTCGACGAGCGCATTCTCATCGACGGCATCCGGCGGCACAGAGAAATGCTGCCAGACTCCTGGCAGGTCGGTGAAACGCAGATCCACGATCCGCACGCTCTGCTCCTGGATGAGCCTGAACAGGTCGTCCGGTGTCTTGCATGCGAGTGCCATCGGCTCCTCCCCTGGACATTGCAGCCCAAGGCCCGGGGCGGGCTGGCATCCTGCCTAACCGCGCTCGGCGAAGCGAGCCCGCCGGGCCCCCGCCATGAGCTTCCTGAAATCGTCGGCGCTGACGCGCACGAGCGTCGTATGATCCCCACCCTCGAAGTAGATCTCGTCGAGCTCGAACAATCGATCGTCCACGACCACGTCCAGCCCGTAGGCAGCGCCGATCGCCGGCACGGCGCCGTGAGCACAGTCGGTGAAGATCTGGTCGATCTCCTGCTCCGTCGCCAGGCGCGCCTGGCATGCCAGCAGCGCACTGATTCCCGGAAAACCGACATGATGCGACGCGGGCAGTACCGCGAGTGTGTAGCCTTCTGTATCCCGCAGCAGGACAGCCTTGGCGATCTTCACGCCCGATACGTGACTGGCTTCGGCCGTGCGCGACGCCGAGTGCGTCGCCACGTGCTGCACGACTCCGAAATGGACATGCATCCAATCAATGTATTCGTGTAGATACCGTGCGAGTGTCGTGGCACGCCTCCGTTGTGCTCGACATGCTGACCGCTGCCGCGAATCGCCGTTGCGCCCGCTGCCCGCGGACGCAACCTCTTCCAACGCTGGAACACAATAAGGTCGATCGCTCGGGTGCCGTGACTGCGCGCTGACACAGACACTCTCGCCGCGCGCAGGCTCTAAGCCACCCTGGCGGCGTTCGGCAACGGCGTTAGCATAGCAGCTGCCGCGTGTCCGGGATAGCGGGTCGACGGTGACCGTGCGCGGCGCCGTCGGCGTCAGGCTGGCGACAGGGACGCCCCCGCCCGGCCCGTGACGGCTACACCCGGATACACGCCACCCGATGCGCCGGCCGCACCTCGCGGCAGTCGGGCACGGCATCTTTGCAGGCCTCGATCGCGATCGGGCAGCGCGGGTGGAAGACGCAGCCCGGCGGTGGCCGCAGCGCACTGGGCACCTCGCCGCCCAGCACCGTGCGCTGGCGGTTGGCCTCGACCTCGGGATCGGGGATCGGCACCGCCGACAGCAGCGCCTGGGTGTAGGGATGCAGCGGCTCGGCGTAGAGCGTGGCGCGATCGGTGAGCTCGGCCATCTTGCCGAGATACATCACCGCGACACGGTCGGAGATGTGGCGCACCACGGAGAGGTCGTGGGCGACGAAGAGATAGGTCAGGCCGAACTGCTCCTGCAGCGACTCCAGCAGGTTCACGATCTGGGCCTGGATCGAGACATCGAGCGCCGACACCGGCTCGTCGCAGATGATCAGTGACGGCTCGGTGGCAAGCGCGCGGGCGATGCCGACACGCTGGCGCTGGCCACCGGAGAGTTCGTGCGGGTAGCGCTCGGCCATCGACGGCAGCAGGCCGACCACCGACAGCAGCTCGCGCACGCGCTCGTGCCGCGCCTTGCGCTCGGGCACGATGGCGTGCACCGCCATCGGCTCGTCGAGCATCTGGCCCACGGTCATGCGCGGGTTCAGCGAGCTGTAGGGATCCTGGAAGATCACCTGGATCTTGCGGCGCACGATACGGATCTCGGCCGCCGACAAGGTCATGAGATCGCGGCCCTCGAAGATCACCTGGCCGCTGGTCGGCCGCTCCAGCAGCAGGATGCAGCGGCCGGTGGTGGTCTTGCCGCAGCCGGATTCGCCCACCAGGCCCAGGGTCTCGCCGCGACGGATGGCGAAGGAGACGCCGTCGACCGCCTTCACCGCCGCCGCCGGGCCGCCGAACAGGCCGCCGCCGACCGGGAAGTGCTTCACCAGGTTGCGCACCTCGAGGATGACGTCATCTTCCGCCACGTCACTCTCCCACCACTTCGCGATGGGTTCCTCGCTCTCCCGCCGCCGCGCGGCCGTCGAGGGTGTCCGCCACCCAGCAGGCTGAGAGGTGGGTGCCGCCGACCGACTGCAGCGTCGGTGCCTCCTGCCGGCAGCGATCGATGGCGTAGGCGCAGCGTGGCGCGAAGGCGCAGCCGCGCGGCAGGCGCGTCAGGTCGGGCGGCTGGCCCTGGATCGGCGCCAGGCGCTCGCGCTTGGGCTCGTCCAGCCGCGGCACCGAACGCAACAAGCCCAGCGTGTAGGGGTGGCGTGGGTTGGCGTAGATCTCGCGCGCCGTGCCGCGCTCGACGATGCGGCCGGCATACATCACGTTCACGCGATCGGCGTAACGCGCTACGACGCCGAGATTATGCGTGATGATCAGGGTGGCGGCGCCGACCTGGCGCGACAGATCTTTCATCAGGTCGAGGATCTGCGCCTGGATGGTCACGTCGAGCGCCGTGGTCGGTTCGTCGGCCAGGATCAGGTCGGGACTGCAGGAGAGCGCGATCGCGATCATCAGCCGCTGGCGCATGCCGCCGCTGAACTGGTGCGGGTACTGGCGCAGGCGGCGCACCGCGTCGGGAATGCCGACCAGCCCCAGCACCTCGATGGCGCGATCACGGGCCTGCGCCTCGCTGTAACCGAGATGGATCTCGCAGGCCTCGGTGATCTGGCGGCCCACGGTGAGCACCGGGTTGAGCGACGTCATGGGCTCCTGGAACACCATGGCGATCTCGCGGCCGCGGACCCGGCGCATCTCCTCTTCCGACAGCGCCAGCAGGTCGCGGTCCTTGAACAGGATGCGGCCGCCGGTGATACGCCCGGCCGGCTGGGCGACCAGGCCCATGATGGAAAGCGCGCTCACCGACTTGCCGCAGCCCGACTCGCCCACCAGCGCCACGGTCTCGCCGGCATGCACGTCCCACGACACACCATCGACGGCGCGCACGATGCCGCCGGCGGTCGAGAACTCGGTGCGCAGGTCGCGTACCTCGAGCAGCGGCGGTGTCGTCTTGGACATCCCCTCACCCCGTCCGCAGCTTGGGGTCGAGCGCATCGCGCAGCGAATCGCCGAACAGGTTGAAGGCGAAGACCGCGAGGCTGATCGCCAGTCCCGGGAACAACGCCATCCAGGGCGCCGTTTCGGCGAATTCGACGGCGGCACCGCGCAGCATCAGGCCCCAGGCGGCGATCGGCTCCTGGACGCCCAGGCCGAGGAACGACAGTGACGCCTCCAGCAGGATCGCCTGGCCGAGGAACGAGGTCAGCATGATCAGGTAGGGCGCCATCACGTTGGGCAGCATGTGGCGCATGATGATGCGGGCATGACTGAAGCCGGCGGCGCGCGCCGCATCGACATAAGGCATTTCGCGAATGCTGAGCGCGCTCGAACGGATCACCAGCGCGCAGCGCGGGATCATCGGCGCCGTCATGGCCACGATCAGGTTGGGCAGGGTATTGCCCAGGATCGCCACCATGGCCAGCGCCAGGATGATCAGCGGAAAGGAGATGAAGATGTCCATGAAGCGCTGCACCACCAGATCGGTGCGGCCGCCGAAATAAGCGCTGGCGACGCCCAGCACCGCGCCCAGAGTCGAGCCCACGAAAGCGGCACCGAAGCCGACGATCAGCGCGGTCTGCGAACCGTAGATGATGCGCGACAGCACATCGCGGCCGTAGGCGTCAGTGCCCAGCCAATGCTCGGCGCTGGGTGGCGCCAGCATGGCGGCAAAGTCGATGGCCAGCGGATCGTAGGGCGCGATGAGATCGGCCAGTACCGCCACCAGGATCATCAGCACCACGACGGCGGCACCGATGGCGCCCAGCGGCCGGCGGCGACAGAAATCGAGCACCACGTCGCGCCAGCCGCGCCGACGCTCGGGTGCCGGGGTGTCGAGACTGGTGATGTCGGTGGTGGTCGTCATGATTTGCTGTCGTCCTGAGCGCAGCGAAGGACCCGTTGGGCCGTCGAGTCGCACGAGACGCTGGATGGCGCAGCCTGCGCTGTTTGCCGGGCTCGTGCAAACCGTCGGTCTAACAGGTCCTTCGCTGCGCTCAGGACGACATCGAGCATTACCATCCCCATCACCACCCCCTACCGGTACCGGATGCGGGGGTCGAGCCAGGCGTACATGATGTCCATGGCGAAGTTCACGAAGATGAACGCGCAGGCCACCAGCAGCACCAGGGCCTGCGTGAGGGTGTAGTCGCGCCGCGCGATGGCCTGCACGAAGAGCAGCCCCAGGCCGTTGAGGTTGAAGACCTGCTCGGTCACCACCAGGCCGCCGAGCAGGAAGGCGAACTCCAGGCCGATCACGGTGACCACCGGCAGCATGGCGTTCTTCAACGCGTGGCGCACCAGGATCAGTTTCAGCCACAGGCCCTTGGCGCGTGCGGTGCGGATATAGTCCTCGCGCAGCACCTCCAGCATCGAGGAGCGCGTCATGCGCGTGGCCATCGCCGAGTAGCGGTAGCCGACCGCCAGCGCCGGCCAGATCAGCTGCAGCATGTTCTGCCAGGGATCGACCCAGAACGGCGTGTAGACCATGGGCGGCACCCAGCGGAAAAACACCAGGAAGCCCAGGATCATCAGGATGCCGAGCCAGAACGACGGCATCGCGAGACCTGCGATGGAGAAGATGCGCACCGCGTAGTCGACCCAGGTGTCCTGTTTCAGGGCGGCGATAACGCCCAGCGGCAGCGCCAGCGCCGTGGCGACCAGGGTCGCCATCAGCGCCACCTGCAGCGACAGCGCGAAGCGCAGCGCGATTTCCTCGCTGATCGGCGCACCTGTCCACATCGAGATGCCGAAGTCGAACCGCGCCACCCCCCAGATCCAGATCGCGAACTGCTCCCACACCGGTTTGTCGAGCCCCAGCCGCGCGCGCTCGGCCGCCAGCACCTGGGCCGACACGCCCGAGCCCTCGCCCGACATGAACTTGGCCTCGACCACGTCGCCCGGGATGACGCGCAGCAACAGGAAGATGATGACCGCGACCCCGAGCAAGGTCGGGATCATCAGCAGGAAGCGGTTGATGACGAAGCGCCACATGATGGGTGTTGGCCTTACCTCACGTCATTCCGAGCGAAGCGAGGAATCTCCTGCGAGCCGAGGCTCCCTTCCCGGGAGATGTCTCGCTGCGCTCGACATGACGATCTGACCGGACAGGCTGATGAATCCCTACTGCGTCGGGCCGGGTGCGAGCCAGACGGCGTCGAGCATGTTGTTCAGGTAGTGGCTGGGCGTGATCTGCCAGCCCTTGACCTTGCTCGAGTGCGGGATGATGCGATGCCACTGCAGCGTCATCAGGTAGTGCGCCTCCTCGTCGAGCAGCCGCTTTTCGAAGGCACGCACCAGCGCCTTGCGCTCGTCGACATTGGTGGCGCGGCTCTGCTTTTCGAACAGTTCGTCGAGCACCTTGTCCTCGTAGAAGCCGTAGTTCGACGGATTCTGGCTGCGCGACGTGAACTTGTATAGGTCGAGGTCGGGCTCGACCGTGTAGCCGCACTGGAAATCCATGGCGACGTCGAACTCGCCCTTCTTGAGTACCGAGTAGTAGGCGGCCGCTTCGACCACCTCCTGCTTCACCGTGATGCCGACCTGGCGCCACTGGTCGATCAGCCAGACCGCGACCGGTTCGTAGGGCATGGGCACGCCGCGGTTGGAGAAGGTGAACGACAGGCCTTCGACGCCGGCCTCCTTCAGGAGCTTCTTGGCCTCGGCGCGGGCGGCGGCGATGTCCTTGCCGTAGCCCGCCAGCTTCTCCAGTTCCGCCGGCGGCGTCGCATAGGGCGTGCCGGGCACCTGCACGCCGGCCACCTCCTTGACGATGGCGATGCGCGACAGCGCCTTGGAGCCGGCATGTCGATCAAGTGCCAGCGTCAGCGCACGACGCACGCGCTTGTCGCCGAACGGCTTCTTCTGCTGGTTGGGGACCACCATCAGCAGGCAGTCCCACGGGCTCTCGGCGACCGTGATCTTGTCGCCCAACGCCGCCTTCAGCGTGTCGCGATCGGCCGGCGTGAAGCCGCGGAACTGGATGTGGGCGCGCTCGCCTCGCACGGCGGCGACCTGTGCCGCCGACGAGCTGATGAACAGCGCGCGATAGCCGTCGAGGTAAGGCTTGCCCTTGTCCCAATAGTCGGGGTTCTTCTTGCCGACCCAGTGCGAGCCTTTGACGTGCTCGACGAAGGTGAACGGACCGGTGCCGTTCACGTGCGTCTCATACCAGCGCATGTCCTTGGCCAGGATGTCGGCGCGGTAGATCCAGTTCCACGGCGATGCCAGCGACCCCAGGAAGGATACCGCCGGCCATTTCAGACGGAACACCACGGTATAGGGATCGGGCGCCTCGACGGACTGCACGCCGTTGTACTGGCCCTTGCGGTCGCTGACGATGCCGTCGGGCGGGAAGATGATCTTGTCGTAGGACGCCTTGACGTCCTTGGATGTCATCTCGTTGCCGTCGTGGAACTTCACGCCCCGGCGCAGTTTGAAGGTGTAGACCAGCCCGTCGCTCGACACCGTCCAGCTCTCGGCGAGGTCGGGCACCGGCTTGGTGCCGGTGGGATCTCTGGGGTCGAAGCGCAGCAGTCCGTTGTAGTGCGGCGCCAACGGATGGATGACGCCGAATGTCTGCTCGCGGTGCGCGTCATAGGACGGCGGTTCCGACGGAACGGGAAATACCAGCTCGCCGCCGTAGTGCGGCTTGTCTTCAGCCCTGGCATGGCCGGCCATAGCGGCAAGCAAACACGCGGTCGCGGACAGGATGCCCGCGAACCACGTCGTGCGACGTGTGTTCATGGAACGCCTCCTCGTCTGAACGTCCTCCCCGTACAGCCCTTCTGGCGGGGCTAGCACGGCCCAATCCTAGCCGGTTTTCAAATCCCGGACACCCCTCTTCAGCCGCGTGCACTGCAGCAATCGTTCAATGCACGTCGTTCGCCTTCATCTCCGGCGGATGACGCGCATCGCCACGACGGTTCTGCGGGCGCACGTAGGTGATCCGCGCCTCTGGATGTTCCGTCTTGGCCTTGAGCGCGGCGATGAGCGCGTCCTCGGCATCCACGGCGACGTGGTTTGCCCTGCCCTTGTCCTTGAGCCCGACGGTGAACTTCATCGCCGCCTCCCTGGATCGGTCTTGGGGTCGACGCCTGTCACGCGTCCGTCCGCCGGCCGCGAGACAACAGGTGTAGGCTACGGCCGCGGTCGTCGCAAGGTCACGGGGCGAAGGCGATGACCTTCACTGTCTGACGGCGGCAAGCGTTATCGCTGCAAATGCCGCTGAACCAGATTTCCCCGTCACCGATCATGACCCCGGTGTCGCGCGCGAACAGCGTTTCGTAAGTTTGCGTGCGCGCGGCGGCGACAACCCGCGCCGTGACGACCTGGTCGTAGCGGGCGAGAAGGTCCTGCGTCGATCGCAGCGACACGTCCTTGCCGCCGATCTTGACGGTCAGCGGGTAGGCGACCATGGCGGCGACTGCCTGCTTGTTGCCTGCCACAATCGCCGCCTTCAGGTCGGTGAAGAACGCCCGATAGGGCTTGTGATTGCCGAACAGGCCGTCGAGCCTGGCGTTGACCTCGGCCTCTGATTGCGCCCCCACCGGGGCCGCGCCGCCCATGCCGATGCAGAGCAGCGCCACGGCCAGCAGACTCTTCAACCTGTCGATCATCCCGATGCCCCTCCCGGCCGATGGGCTGCCGGTAAAGGTATCGCACCGCCACCCGTCATGCCGAGGCGCGTTGTGGCGGTGGCCGATGGCGATTTGGCACGCACGCGCATTTGTGGCACAGACCGACCATGACGCTCGACGACCGCATCGACCTCTACTGCGCCGCCTGGAACGAACCGCTGGCCACGCGGCGTGTGGCCATGCTCGTGCCGATCTGGACCGACGACACGCAATACACCGACCCGACCGTGCATGCCGTGGGCCGCAAAGCGCTCAGTGATCACATCGATGGCGTGCTGGCCCGCCTGCCCGGCTCGGTCGTGGTGTGCACGACAGCACTGGATGTACATCACGACGTGCTGCGGTTCGGCTGGAAACGGGTGCTCGCCGACGGATCGGTCCGGGTCGAGGGGATCGACATTGTCGAATTTGCCGCCGATCACACCTTGCGGCGCGTGGTCGGGTTTTTCGGTCCCATGGCACCGACCGGGCGGGCCCCATAACCGGATAGTATGCCAGCCGGCGGTTTCAGATTTGTGTTGAGCCGGGACGCGTCGTCCTCGCCTTGCGGGTGCCAGACTTGCATGACCGGTGCTACCGCGCCGCGGCCGGTATGGCACAAGGTGTCGCCATGAACGACATCGCTTCCCTGCCCCGCGTCGTCACGCTCGAGGGCTGCACCAACTTTCGTGACCTCGGCGGCTATCGCACCGTGGACGGCCGGCGCGTGCGGCACGGCCTGGTCTTCCGTTCGGCGCATCTGGGCGGCCTGACGGCGGCGGATCGCCAGACGCTGGGCGCACTGGGTGTGCGCACGATCGTGGATCTGCGCGGCCTCAACGAGGCCGCCGAGACGCCGCACGCCATCGCCGGCCTGCCGGCCGAGGTTCTGGCGGCGGCCATCGAACCGCGGGTGGGTGAGCATCTGCGCCTGGCCCTGGACGAGGGCCGCGCCACGCCCGAACTGATCGTCGGGCTGATGACGGCGCACTACCGCGACTATCCGCAGCGCGCCGCATCGGCATTCCGCACGCTGTTTACCGCGCTGTCAAACGGCACGCGTCGGCCGCTGGTATTCCACTGCACTGCCGGCAAGGACCGCACCGGCTTCGCCGCCGCGCTGCTGCTGACGGCGCTGGGCGTGCCGTGGGACACCGTGGTCGAAGACTATCTCCACACCAACGCCGTGTGGACCGGCCATGTCGGCCGCTACCCCGAACTCAGCGACACCATGCGTGCCGCCCTGATCGAGGCCCGCATCGACTACCTGGAAGCCGCCTTCGCGGCCCTGCGCGAGAACCACGGCGAAGTCGAGACCTTCCTCGAGGCGGCCCTGGGCCTCGACAGCGCCGGCCGTACGCGACTGCGCAGCGAACTGCTCGAGGGATGAGCCGGCGCGCCGGCATCAGCTTGACACGAACATCACCGAGCGCGGGCACTGCGCCGCGACCTCGGCAACGACGGGACCGAACGAAAGCGTGTCGCCGGTACGCGGGCTGACGCCCAGCACGACGAGATTGTGGTCGCCGCGGCGCACCTGCTGCAGGATCGCTGCGGCGGGCGGTACGCCGCCCCGCACGGCCGTACGCAGCGGCACCTCATACTGCTCGGCAAGATCGACGAAATGCCTGAGGATCGCGTCCTCCTCGCTGTCGGCACCCAGATGCCGGCCCAGACGCTGCTGGCGCGACAGACCCTGGGGCCGCTGTGACACGAAGAGCGCCGTGACCGACGCGTGCTGCGCCCGGGCGATCGCCAACGCCACTTCACCGGCACGCGCAGCATAGGATGTGCCGTTGATCGGCACCAGAACGTTCAGGTGATAGCCGACCGGGTCCTGGGCATGCGGTCCCCGCGCTGCCACGATCGCGACCGGTCCGTCAAAGCCGGCGGCGATCTCGCCCACTTCCTGGCTGATCTCGCCGTTTTTCCGCAGCGCCAGCTCAATGCCGATCGCCAGCAGGTCGTATCCTTTCCTTGCTTCGTTCGCGACGCCCTCGGCGGCCGGTACCGTGATTTCGCGAGTTGTGACGTCGGCCGGCGGTGCGACCTTGCCGTCCGTGGCGGCCTGAGGCTCGGCGTTTTCCGCCGCCTCCTGCGCGATTACCGCTACGCCGTCGCCGGCCGGTGGCTCGCTCGCTGCCGACGGCAGTTTGACCACGGTGACCGGCAGGCGCCGGGCGCTTGCCAACAGACCGGTCAACCGCGAGGCCAGCTTGCCGCTGGCGCTGTCGTCGGCCGCCACCAGGAGCCGCTCGAGACGCGGTACAAAGCCACGCGCCTCGTACGCTTCGCGCTCCAGGCGCTCGGCCTCCTCCGGCCGCAGCGGCAGGCGCGCCAGCGCCCAGCGCAACATCGGCGGCATGGCCATCGTCGTGATGACGGCCATCGCCACGATCAGGCTGAACAGATTACGGTCGAGAACACCGATCGACAGGCCGATGGTGGCGACGATCACCTCGGTCGAGCCACGCGCATTCATGCCGCAGGCGAGCGCCAGCGATTCGCGCAGGCTGAGGCCGCCGATGGTGCCGCCAATGAAGGCGCCGGCGAACTTGCCGAGGCTTGCGATCACGACCAGGCCCAGCCCCAGCGCCACCAGTGCCGGGTCCTTGAGGATGGACAGGTCGGCGCTGAGGCCGGCCAGGCCAAAGAAGATCGGCATGAAGAGCGCCGTGATCAGGCCGCGCAGCTGCTCATCGATGTGCCGCGTCAGGATCGGCGACTGGCCCACCAGGATGCCGGCGACGAAGGCACCCAGCACCGTGTGCACGCCGATGGCATGCGTCGCCAGCGCCATCAGGCCCATGACGATGATGATCATCGTAATGACGGGTACGTCGCTCACGAAGTTGTCGTTGGTCCAGCGGATCAGGAAGGCCACCGCGCGCCGGCCCAGGGTGAAGCTGGCGGCCAGGAAAATCAGCGTGCCGATCACGCTGCGCGCCAGGGTCGTCGCATCGACGCCGCCATGCAGCGCCAGACCGAACACCATGGCCATGATGATCCAGCCGATGGTGTCGTCGATGATGGCCGCCGCCAGGATCACCTGCCCGACATTGCGGCGCATGAAGTTCATCTCGCGCACCACCACTGCCACGATCTTGACCGACGAGATGGAAAGCGCGACGCCGAGGAAGAGTGAGGTCAGCAGCCGCTTGCCGGGATCGGGAACCATGGCGTCCGGCAGCAGTTCGCCCAGCGCAAAGCCGCAGGCGAATGGCACGGTAATGCCGGCAACCGACACGCTGAACGCCGCGCGGCGCACCTGGCGGATCAGCGAAACGTCGGTCTCCATGCCGGTCACCAGCAGCAGGAGCAGGATGCCCAGCTGCGAGACGGCATCGAGCATGCTCTTCTGCTCGACGGTCTTGGGGAACAGCGCCTGCTGCAGCTCCGGCAACACGGCACCAAACAACGACGGCCCCAGCAGGATACCGGCGACGAGCTGGCCCATGACCGCCGGCTGGCCGATGCGCTGCGCCGCCTCTCCCAGCAGCCGGCCGACCAGCAGCAGGACGATGATCTGAGCGATGAAGATGGCGGCCGTATGCTCCGAGCCTCCACCCTCGGCAGCCCACGCGCCCGGTACGACCACGAGTAAGAGCAACGGCAGGAGGAGGATCGCCGTGGCGACAGGTCCGGGGCGGCGCCTCAAACGGCGAGGAGAAGCGATCATGTTGTAAACGTTATAAACGCGCAGACAGACTGTCGGTTCCTTGCCGACATGTGCGATTCCGTACAGCGATGCGCGCCGCACGCCGATCACATCATGCCTCCCCTTGCCGCCGACGCAGGCTACGGTAGGCTAGCGTCAACGCAATCAAGACAAGCGGGCGAAGCGCGCCGGCGGCGGGGGCACAGGTTGTCGGCAATCACCTTGCGTGAGGTCAGCAGGACGTGGGGCACGGTGCGGGCGCTTGACCGTGCCTCGTTCACGACCGAGGAAGGACGGCTGCTGGTGCTGCTAGGCCCGTCGGGCTGCGGCAAATCGACGACCCTGCGGCTCATCGCGGGTCTGGACGGCGCCACGTCGGGCCGCATCGAGATCCTGGGTCGCGATGTCACCGACCTGCCACCGGCGGCGCGCAACGTGTCCATGGTGTTCCAGTCCTATGCGCTCTTTCCGCACCTGAGCGTGGCCGAAAACATCGTCTTCGGCTTGAAAGTGCGCAAAGTGCCGGCGGGAGAGCGTGCGGCACGGCTGCAGCGCGCCGCCGACATGCTGGGCCTGGAGGCGCTGCTGGAGCGCAAACCCTCGCAGCTCTCGGGCGGCCAGCAGCAGCGCGTGGCACTGGGCCGCGCCATCGTGGCCCAGACGCCGGTCTGCCTGATGGACGAGCCGCTGTCGAACCTCGATGCACAGCTGCGCGCCGAGATGCGCCGCGAGATCCGCGCCCTGCAGCAGCGCCTGGGCATCACCATGGCCTATGTCACCCACGACCAGGTCGAGGCGATGACCATGGCCGACCAGGTCATCCTGATGAAGGACGGCCGCATCGAGCAGGACGGCGCGCCCGAGACGCTCTACGAACGGCCTGCGACCATCTTCACCGCGCGCTTCGTGGGCACGCCACCGATGAATGTCGTGCCGGCAGAGGCGATCGCCGCCGCCGGGGGCAACCGCCTGCTCGATGGCGCACCCGCCGGTACGGGCCTGATGGTGGGCGTGCGCCCCGAGCATGTTCGCCTGGTCACGGCGGACGGCGTGCCGGCAAGGGTGGCGGCGATGGAGTATCTCGGCGCCGACACGCTGGTGCAGGCGCGCGTCGGGGCGTGCGAGCTGATGGCACGACTGCCGGGTCGGATCGACCTGACGCCGGGTGCCGCCATTCGCATGGCTTGGCCGGCCGACAGCCGGCACTGGTTCGACGCACAGTCGGGATTGCGGGTGGAATAACCGCGGACAACAAAAGCCATCAAAAACGGAGGCATCACATGCGCAGACGTTCTTTCATCGGTGGATCGGCCGTAGTGGCCGGCGGCTTGGTCGCAGCACCGGCGATCGCGCAAGGGGCGGTCGAGGTCTCGTTCTTCTATCCCGTCGCCGTCGGCGGTCCGATCACCAAGATCATCGACGGCCTGGCGGCCGATTTCGAGAAGGAGCACGCCGGCATCAAGGTGAAGCCGATCTACGCCGGCACCTATCAGGAGACCATCGTCAAGGCGCTCACGGCGCACAAGAGCGGCACGCCGCCGGTGACGTCGGTGCTGCTCTCGACCGACATGTTCACCCTGATCGACGAGGATGCCATCGTCCCCTTCGACGAGCTGGCCAAGGGCGCCGACGCCGCGGCCTGGATCAAGAGCTTCTATCCCGCCTTCATGTTCAACAGCCAGACCGGCGGCAAGACCTGGGGCATTCCGTTCCAACGCTCCACCGTGGTGCTGTACTGGAACAAGGAGCTGTTCAAGGAGGCCGGACTCGATCCCGAGAAGCCGCCGGCGAGCTGGGCCGAGCAGGTCGCCATGGCGGAGAAGCTCACCAAGCGCGACGCCGGCGGCAATGTCAGCCAATGGGGCATCCAGGTGCCCTCCTCCGGCTTCCCGTATTGGCTGTTCCAGGGCTTCACGACCCAGAACGGTGTCGAGCTGATGAACCAGGCTGGCGATACGACCTATTTCGACTCGAAGGAGGTCGTGGAGGCGCTGCAGTACTGGGTCGACCTCAGCCGCAAGCACAAGGTGCATCCGCCCGGCATCGTCGAATGGGGCACGACGCCCAAGGACTTCTTCGAGCGTAAGACGGCGATGATGTGGACCACCACCGGCAATCTCACCAACGTGCGCAACAACGCCAAGTTCGCCTTCGGCGTCGCGATGCTGCCGGCCGGCAAGCGACGCGGCAGCCCGACCGGCGGCGGCAACTTCTACGTCTTCAAGAAGTCGACGCCGCAGCAGCGCGAGGCGGCGCTGACGTTCATCAAGTGGATCACCACGCCCGAGCGGGCCGCGCAATGGGGCATCGACACCGGCTACGTCGCGGTGCGCCCCGACGCCTGGGAAACGCCTGTCATGAAGAAATACGTCGAGGGCTTCCCGGCCGCTGCCGTGGCGCGTGATCAGCTGCCACACGCGGTGGCCGAGTTGTCGACACACGAGAACCAGCGCGTGACCAAGACTCTCAACGACGGCCTGCAGGCGTCGCTGACCGGCGCCAAGACGCCCGAACAGGCGATGAAGGACGCCCAGGCCGAGGCCGCCCGCATCCTGCGGCCGTACAAGAAGTAGGCCGGGGCATGGTGGGGGCAATCGCCGGCATCGCTGACGACGGGTCGGACCGCGCCGCTCCAGCGGCGCTCATGGATGACCTAGGCAAAGAGCGCCGCTGGAGCGGCGCGGTCCCAGCCGTCACCAGGACCGTCGTGCGGTCCTACGGCGTGCCTCCATGACCCGCTTTTCCGCCGCCGTCCATGGCTGGTTGCTGCTGTTGCCGGCGATGGCGCTGCTGGTGCTGTTCACGCATTTCCCTGCCGTCGCGACGTTGATCGACAGCTTCTACTCGACACCGCGCGGCCGCCGCGCCGCGGTGTTCATCGGGCTCGACAACTACCAGACGATGGTCGAGGACCCGGTCTTCTGGACCTCGCTGGTCAACAGTCTCTGGTTCGCGCTGGGCACCATTCCGCTATCGATCGCGCTCGCCATCCTGACGGCGCTGTGGGTCAACGACCGCATCGTCGGCCGCACGCTGGTGCGTATGGCGTTCTTCACACCGACCATCCTGCCGATGATCGCGGTCGCCAATATCTGGCTGTTCTTCTACACGCCGCAATACGGCCTGCTAGAGCAGGTTCTGGGCGCTTTCGGGGCGCCGTCGCACAACTGGCTCGGCAGCCCCAGCACGGCGCTGATCTGCGTCATCGTGGTGGCGATCTGGAAGGAAGCCGGCTTCTTCATGATCTTCTACCTCGCCGCCCTGCAGCAGATCCCGCCGCATCTTGGCGAGGCGGCGGCGCTGGAAGGCGCCTCACGCTGGACCTTCTTCCGCCGCGTGCAGTTCCCTCTGCTGATGCCCACGACATTGTTCGTGCTGGTGAATGCCGTAATCGGTGCTTTCCGCACCATCGACCACATCGTGGTCATGACGCGCGGCGGCCCGGACAACGCCACGTCGCTGCTGCTCTATCACCTCTACCAGGTCGGCTTCAGCTTCTGGGACACCGGCTACGCCGCCGCCATCACGGCGGTGCTGCTGGCGCTGCTGGCCGCGCTCGCCTTCGGGCAGTACTTCTTCCTCGAGCGTCGGGTGCACTACCGATGAGCGGCCCGACACGCATCGATCCCTATGAGCCACGCGGGCTGGGACGCATCGCCGAAAGCGCCGGCGCCGGCCTGCTGGCGTTCCTCTGGGTCCTGCCGCTGCTCTATGCGCTGTGGACCGCCTTCCACCCGTCCGAGTTCTCGGCCCGCTTCACGCTCGATGCGCCGCTCAGCCTGGAGAATTTCTCGCGCGCCTGGGCGGCGGCACCGTTCGCGCGCTACTTCCTGAATTCGTTCCTGCTGGTGAGCTTGATCCTGGTCAGCCAGTTCGTGCTGTGCACCTTGGCCGCCTACGCCTTTGCCCGCTACGAATTTCCCGGCCGCGAGGTCGCTTTCATGCTGGTGCTGGTGCAGCTCATGATCATGCCCGACGTGCTGATCGTCGAGAACTACCGCACCATGAGCCGACTGGGCATTCTCGATTCGATCCCGGCGATCGCGCTACCCTACATCGCATCGGCGTTCGGCGTGTTCCTGCTACGCCAGACCTTCAAGACCGTGCCCAAGGAGCTGGATGATGCCGCCCGCGTCGAGGGCGCCAATGCGCTGCAGGTCCTGCTCAAGGTTTATGTCCCGTTGGCGCGCCCAGTCTATATCGCCTACGGGCTGGTGTCGGTGAGCTACCACTGGAACAACTTCCTGTGGCCGCTGATTGTCACCAACTCCGTCGAGTCACGCCCGCTGACGGTCGGCCTGCAGGTCTTCTCGTCGGGCGACCAGGGCATCGACTGGTCGGTGATCTGCGCCGCCACGCTTCTGACCTCGGCGCCGCTGCTGCTGGCGTTCCTGCTGTTCCAGCGCCAGTTCGTACAGAGCTTCATGCGGGCGGGCATTCGATAGGATATGCGCGCATGAAACTCATCACCTGGAACATCCAGTTCGGCGTCGGCATCGACGGTCGCAACGATCTGGAGCGCATCATCGTCGAGGCAAAGCGGATCGCCGATTTCGACGTGCTCTGCCTGCAGGAAGTCGCCGACAACTTTCCCGAGCTGAAAGCCAACCGCGGCGAGGACCAGTTCGCCGAGATCGCACGCCTGCTCCCCGGCTATACGGCGATCGAAGGCATCGGCGTCGACGTGCCGGCGTCCGACGGACGGCGTAAGAGGTTCGGCAATGTGCTGCTGTCGCGACTGCCGGTCGGCCAGGTGCTGCGTCATATATTGCCCTGGGAGGCCGACGCCACGCGAAGCATGCCGCGCATGCTGATCGAGGCCGTGGTCATGGCACCGTTCGGACCGGTCCGGGTGATGACGACGCACCTCGAATACTACTCGCCGACGCTGCGCGCCGCGTCGGTCGAAGGCATCCGCGACCTCCACAGCATGGCGTCGGCGCGGGCCGCGCAACCGCCGCTGCCGGCCGACACCATGTTCCGGCCCTATCCGGCGACGCGCTCGGCGATCCTGACCGCCGACTTCAACATGCAGACCACCGACCCGGCCTACGGACGCCTGTCAGCACCGTTCGCCGACGCAACACCGCCGTTCGTCGACGCCTGGACACTGCGCAACCCCGATACGCAGCATCCCCTATCGTTCTGCATCTATGAGCAGGTCGCCGGCCAACCGCATTGCTGCGATTTCATCTTCGTCACCGAAGATCTGGCCCCGCGTGTGACCGGCATTTTCTACGACACGCAGACGCAGGTTTCCGATCACCAACCCGTGCTGATCACGCTGCGAGACTGACGTCAGATCTCACCAAAATTGCCGTAGCGGTCGACACCGAATGTGGTCGAGCCAGGTGCCCGCTGATAAATCCAGATGTGGTCATCAGCGATGCCAAGGCCAGTCAGCGCGGTCGTGAGCGTCTGCGCCCAGCTGCCGACGCTGCCGAAAGAGACGGCGACCCACGGATTATGCGGTGCAGCGTATTTGATTTCTTCCAGGCGTTCGCGGTAGCGCTCGCCCTGCACCGAACTCATGTGCGCGCAGTAGCCGAACTCGAACGTCTGCCCGATTTTTGTTCCAGACCAGACACAGGCCGAGGCAGTGCCCCAGCCCCGTCGTACCGATCGAGCTCCAGCTCGAGAACATGACCATGTCCGATTTGCCGGCGCCCGCGAATGATTTTCCGCCCAGGACACGCAGCCGATTCAACTGGATCGCCGGGCCCCGCGGCGCGGGAGGAGCGATGTCGTCGATCTTCGGTGCCGGCACGTTGGCGGTATTGTCCACGGTGTATGTCTTCGGCATGGCAGCGCTCCGATCGACGGTGGGTTGTTCCCTCGATGCAACCAACGATACGTACGCCGATACGCCAGGGACAAGGCGAATTGCATCCGCTCGCGACGGGATCACCGGTCCGGCGATGACCGGCGGCCGCCAATGGCCCCTCCTACTTTCACGGCATTGGTTCTTGGTCCGCGACACCAGTCCGGGGACGCTGGCGTTCCCTGAACCAGAGCCGGATCGAGGCCACGCGGCATGATCGTCGAGGAACGCATCTACACCCTGCAACCCGGCAGGGTCGCAGACTATTTCCGCATCGAGGCGGAGCACGGCGCCGACATCTATCTGAAGACCATGGGCCACGTAGTGGGCATTTTCGCGACCGAGGTCGGCACGCTGAACCAGGTCGTCCACATGGTCGCGTTCGACGATCTGGCCGACCGCACGCGCCGGCGCACGGCCTTGCGGTCCGACCCGGCCTGGGAAACCTATGCCCGCCAGGTGCGGCCGATGATCGTGCATCAGGAAAACCGGCTGATGGTGCCGGCCCCATTCTCACCCCTGCGCTGATTGAAGGAGACGACAATGACCAAGCCCATCACTGGCGTGGTGAGCTTCCTGCTGACGCCGACCACCGCCGATGGGTCGATCGATGGCGCGCGGCTGTGCAGCCTGGCCGATGAGCAGATCGCTGCCGGCATCGACGGCCTCACCCTGTTCGGCAGCACCGGCGCCATCGGTTCGTTCGCCGAGGACGAACGGCGCATGGCGGCCGAGGTGCTGGTGCGCCATGTCGCCGGTCGCGTGCCGGTGATGGTGGGTACCGGCGCCATCACCACGGCGGAGGCCGTGCGGCTGTCGCGCCACGCCGAGCAGGTGGGCGCCGATGCCGTCCTGGTGGTCCCGATCACCTACTGGCTGCTGAACGACGAGGAGCTGCTGGCGCACTACCGCACGATCGCAGGTTCGGTGCGCCTGCCGCTGATGCTGTACAACAACCCGCGGCTGAGCGGCGTCGATATCCAGCCGCATGTCGTGGCGCAGCTGGTCGAAACGCCCAATATCTTCGGCATCAAGGAAGCCTGCCCGGACCTGCTGCGCGTCAGTATCCTGGCGCAGATGCTGCCCGGCCGCCTGCGCATCTTCGCCGGCCGCGACGCGGCGGCGTTCGAGATGCTGATGATCGGGGCCGAGGGTTGGACCTCGGGCCTGGCCAACATCACGCCGCGCCATTGCGTGGAGCTGTTCCGGCTGGTGCGGGCGGGTGATATCGATGCAGCACGTGCGCTGTGGTACCGACTGGCGCCGATCGCCACCTTCACCCGCGACAAGGGCCTGGTGCGCGCCAGCCACACGGCGTTCGAGATCATGGGCCGCCCGGTCGGCAAACCGCGGCCGCCGATCGGCATGCTCTCACGCGACGATGCGAAAAAGCTCGAGACGCTGATGGCCGAACTCGGCGACGTGAAAGCCACGCCGCGCAAGGTCGCAGCGGAGTGAAATCCCTTCCCCGCCTGCGGGGAAGGTGGCCGAAGGCCGGATGGAGACCCGACGTGGTCTTGATTACCTAAACCACGTCGGCTCCCCTCCGCCCACCGACGTTTCGACGCTTCGGCGTCGAAACGTCGTATCGGCGCGCCTCCCCACTGCGTGGGGAGGAAATTATCATTCGGTCCTCGTCGAACCTTGAACGGTTCGACGGCCTCCGGGATGGTGCTAGGGTAGACCCATGACACACGCGACCACCCTCTACCAGCAACCGCGGCTGAAGCCGCGGGCGGGCGAGACCATCGTCACCAGCACCTGCGGCCACAATTGCGGCGGCCGCTGCGTGGTCAACGCGCATGTCGCCGACGGCAGGATCGTCAAGATCTCGACCGATCCCGGCAAGTGGAATCCCGAGTTGCCGCCGCTGCCGGCCTGCGCCCGCGGCGTGGGCCAGATCGAGCGCACCTACCATCCCGACCGCCTGCAATACCCGATGCGGCGCATCGGGCCGCGCGGGTCGAGCCAATTCGAGCGCATCTCGTGGGACGAGGCGCTCGACACCGTCGCGCGCGAGATGCTGCGGGTGCGAGCACAGTACGGCAATGCCGCCATCCTCGACGGGTCGCGCTCGGGCAGCCTCTCCATGCTGCATGGCCGCGGCGCCGCCAAGCGCTTCCTCAACATGTTCGGCGGCTACACTGACCTGTGGTCCAACATGTCGGCCGAGGCCGAGGTCTTCGCCGTGCACATGACGTTCGGTGCCAAGGCCGACTACAAGTCGTCGGGCCGCGAGCCGACCGATTACATCAATTCCAAGCTGATCCTGATGTGGGGCTGGAGCCCCGCCGACGGCACCTTCGGCACCGGCACGCAGCGCTACCTGAAGTGGGCCAAAGACAAGGGTGTGCGCATCGTCTGCGTCGATCCGCGGCGTACCCGCAGCAGCAGCGCGCTGGCTGACGAGCACATCTTCATCCGACCCTCGACCGATGCCGCGGCGCTGATCGCCATGGCCTACGTGATCGTGAGCGATGGCCTGCACGACCAGGCCTATTGCGATCGCTATGTGCTGGGCTTCGACGAGGAACACCTGCCTGAAGGCGCGCCGGCGGGCGCTTCATACCGCTCCTACCTGCTGGGCCTGAGCGACGGCGTGCCCAAGACGCCGGAATGGGCGGCCGAGATCACCGGCATACCGGCCGAGACAATCCGGCGTCTGGCCATCGCGTTCGGCACCACCAAGCCTGCAGCGCTGCAGTGCGGCTACGCGCCGGGGCGTACGGCCTACGGCGAGCAGTTCCACCGCGCCGCCTACGCGCTGGCGGCGATCACCGGCAATACCGGCGTTGTCGGCGGCAATTCCGGCGTCAGCAATGGCGCCACCGGACGGACCGGCATCCGCGGCCTGCCCACCGGCAGCAACCCGATCAACGCCCGGGTCTCCTCGCCGTTGCTCGCCGACCTGCTGGCGCGCGGCAAGGCCGGCGGCTATCCCGCCGATATCAAGCTGATCTACTCAGTTGGCGGCAACCTCTTCAACCAGGCGCCCAATGCCGGCAAGATGGCGGCATCGCTGGATGGCGTCGAATTCATCGTGGCGCAGGACCACTTCCTGACGCCCACGGCACGGCATGCCGACATCGTGCTGCCGGCAACCACCTTCTGGGAACGCAACGACGTGCACACGCCGTGGGCCGGTGCCGGGCATTACGCGATCTTCATGAAGCAGGCGATCGCGCCGATGTACGAATGCCGCAACGACATCGACATCTTTGCCGACCTCGCACGCCGCGTCGGCATCGAGGGTTATAACGACACCGACGAGATCGACTGGCTGCGCGAACTCACCAAGGACGCCGTCGACGATTTCGAGGCGTTCATGGACAAGGGCGTGGCGCGTTTCCCGACGCCCGAGGACGCGGTCGCCTTCGCCAAGCAGATCCGCGATCCCGACAACCATAAATTCTCGACGCCCTCGGGCAAGATCGAGATCTACTCGATGGCGATGGCCGCCAATCCGGATCCCTACGGGCTGGGCGCCATGCCGCCGATCCCGACCTGGATCCCGCCGGTCGACCCCGACGCGCGCTACCCGCTCAGCCTGTGCAGCCCCAAGTCGCGGGCGCGCACCCATTCGATCCACGGCAACCAGACCGACCTGGCACGGGTCGATCCCGACGACGTGTGGCTGAACCCGGCCGACGCCAAGGCACGCGGCATCAAGGATGGCCAGCTGGTGCGGGTCTTCAGCGCGTACGGTGCCACTGTGCTGCCGGCCAAAGTCACCAGCCGCATGGCGCCCGGCGTGGTGTCGATCAAGGAAGGCGCCTGGTTCGCGCCCGACGGCAACGGCATCGACCGCAGCGGCTGCGCCAACGCGGTGACGGCCGACCGTTCGGCCCCGTGCGGCGCCACGACCTACAACACCAACCAGGTCGACGTGGCGGCGCTGGCATCTTGATTCCTCCCCAACGCAGTTGGGGAGGTGCCCCGATACGACGTTTCGACGCCGAAGCGTCGAAACGTCGGTGGGCGGAGGGGAGCCGACGAGATCTTTGTAACGAGGACCACGTCGGCTCCGGCCTTCGGCCACCGTCCCCACTGACGTGGGGAAGGGAAGACTCACATCCCCCGCTCCAGCAGGCGGCCCAGCAGGCGGATGCCGGCGTCGATCTCGCGCTCGCTCATCGCGGCGTAGCCCAGCAACAGGCCGGCCGAGGGCGGCTCGCTCAAATAATACGGGTTGATCGGGTAGACGCCGATGCCGCCGGCCGCGGCGGTGTCGACGATCCGGGCGGTATCTGTCGCCGGCCGATCGCGGAACCACGCCACCAGATGCAGGCCGGCGTTGGAGCCCTGGACCGCCACGCTGTCGCCGAAGACACGGGCCAGCGCCTCTAGCAGCGCCGCGCGCCGACGCGCGTTCTGGGTGCGGGCGCGACGCACATGGCGCTCGAAGTACCCCTCGCCGATGAAGTCGGCCAGGATCGATTGTTGCAGGGTCGCTGTGTGGCGGTCCGACAGGTGCTTGATGGCCAGCACCGGCTTCATCAGTGGTGGCGGCAGCACTAAAAAACCGATCCGCAGCGCCGGGAACAGCGTCTTGGACATGGTGCCGACATAGATCACCTGGCCGGTGGTATCGAGCGCCTGCACGGCCTCGACCGGCCGGCCGCCGTAGCGGAACTCGCTGTCGTAGTCGTCCTCGACCACGTAGGCGCCTGACTTGCGCGCCCACGCCAGCAAGGCCAGGCGGCGCGCCAACGGCATCACGGCCCCGGTCGGGAACTGGTGCGATGGCGTGGCGTACGCCAACCGGGCCTGCCCCGCCGCCTTGGGCGCCCGCTCGATGTCGAGCCCATCGTCGTCGACCGGACATGGCACCAGGCGGGCGCCGGCGGCCTGGAACACCTCGCGGGCGCCGAGATAGTGCGGCTCCTCGACCAGGACCCGGTCACCAGGATCGATCAGGGTGCGAGCAATCAGGTCGAGCGCCTGCTGCGAGCCATTGACGACGATCACCCGGCTCTCGTCGCAATCGACCGCCCGCGCCCGGCGCAGATAGTCGGCGATCACCTGGCGCAGGCGTGGCAGTCCGGCCGGATCGGCGTAACGCGACGTCTCAGCCGAAAAGCGCTTGGCCTGGCGCGCCAGCAGGCGACGCCAGATATCGCGCGGGAACTCCGCGACGCCGGGCAGCCCATAACGGAAATCGTAGCGCAGGTTGGCCGCCGACGGCGCCGCCACCGGCGACAGGATGATCCGGGCCCGGTTGGCGTAGGCTGAGATCCCCAGCGGCGGCGGCGCGTCGTCGACGCGCACCGTCCGCGGCGCCGGCCGCAGCACGTCATCCGGCAGCTCGCGCGCCACGAACGTACCGGCGCCGACATGGCCCTCGACGTAACCTTCGGCGCGCAGCTGGTCGTAAACCAGCAGGATGGTGTTGCGCGACACGCCGGCATCCTCGGCCAGGGTGCGCGTCGCCGGCAGCCGCGCGCCCGGCTGCAGCTCGCCGCGCAGGATCGCTTCGCGCATGCGGCGGTAGAGCTGCTGATAGATCGGCCCGGCCTGGTCGGAACGGATGAACATGGGACAATGGTACTACGAAACGGCGCGGGATGAAGGATCGCTGCGACCAATTCCGCCACCCGTCATCCCGAGCACAGCGAGGGACCTCCCGAGGCCGGACGCACGGTGCGTCATCCCGGGAGATCCCTCGCTGTGCTCGGGATGACGGGTAATCGTCGGGATAGCCGACAGGGCTCAAGAAGGGAAAATGTTTGTGACCCCACCGGTTTTCGGCTTCTATACCGCCCAGCTGAACCCGCCCGCGTCACGTGGCGGGACATGTGTCACGCATTGAAGGGAGACTTCCGCCATGAAAAGCCGGCTTTTTGCCTCGGCGGCGCTGTTGGGCGTGCTGTCGGCCCCGGCCTGGGGCCAGCAATCGATCAAGATCGGCTTCATCTCGACCTATTCCGGGCCGCAGGCCTCGATCGGCCAGGATATGCGCCGCTCGGTGGAGCTGGCGGTCGAGCATCTCGGCGGCAAGATGGCCGGCAAGCCGATCGAGGTGATCTACGAGGATGACCAGTTCAAGCCCGAGGTCGGCAAGCAGAAGTCCGAGAAGCTGGTCCAGCAGGACAAGGTGAATTTCATCGGCGGCTACATCTGGTCCAACGTGCTGCTGGCCTCGCTGAAGACCGTGACGGACGACGGCGACACCATCCTGATCAGCTCCAACGCCGGCCCGTCGCAGATCGCGGGCGAGCTGTGCAGTCCCAACTACTTCTCGACGTCCTGGCAGAACGACCAGACGCCCAGCGCCATGGGCCAGTTC
>Ga0187894_10001347_pt1 | contig 31792 bp, 28 predicted proteins | sample GBC1701081metaG_FD_136650 | JGI IMG/M metagenome (GOLD analysis project Ga0187894, IMG submission 136650) | White microbial mat communities from a lava cave in the Kipuka Kanohina Cave System on the Island of Hawaii, USA - GBC170108-1 metaG ...
GGTTACTAACTCCTCTAAATTATGAGGGGGAATATTTGTAGCCATTCCCACGGCAATACCAGAAGAACCATTGGAAAGTAGATTAGGAAATTTGGAAGGAAATACTGTAGGCTCTACCCGAGTCTCATCATAGTTAGAGACTAGATCCACTGTATCCTTGTCGAGATCTTCCATTAGAGCTATAGCAGCTTGAGTCAGTCTCGCTTCGGTGTATCTCATGGCAGCAGGAGGATCTCCATCGACAGACCCGAAATTTCCCTGACCCTCAATGAGAGAATATCTCATGATCCAGCTCTGCGCCATACGTACAAGAGTGGGATAGATCACTGTTTCTCCGTGCGGGTGGTAGTCCCCTGAAGTATCGCCACAAATTTTAGCGCATTTGCGATGCTTGGAACCAGGAGTTAGGTTCAGTTGCCGCATAGCGTACAAGATACGTCGTTGGGAGGGCTTTAACCCATCTCGAACGTCGGGTAAAGCCCTTGAGATAATTACCGACATGGAATATCGAAGGTAACTCTCTTCTACCTCATCTTTGATGTTTCGAGGGACAATAGTTGAATCTTCTTGTTTTGATGCCATGTATATACGTTCTCAAATATCTAAATTTTTAACTGAAAGAGCATGCCGTTCAATAAATGCTCTTCTAGGAGGCACATCCTCTCCCATGAGCATAGTAATCGTATGGTCTGCAGCAATTGCATCTGGGAGTGTTGCCTGAACCAGAGTACGTTGTTCTGGATCCATCGTAGTGTCTCGCAATTGATCTGGGTTCATCTCCCCAAGACCTTTATAACGTTGAACTTCGGTCCCTTTTTTTCCATTTTTTCTAATAAAATCTACTGTCTCTTTAAGAGTATGTAGGGGAATAACCGTACCTTCTTCATCAAAACTTTCCAGAAGTTTTCCTCTACTGTGAAAATAGTCGTTAAGGGTAAAACCAAAGTCGGCAAGAGAAAGGCGTAGCTCTTGAAGTTTATCTTCCTCGAAAAGCTCCAACAATGGCGGAGACTTGTAAATAAAGAGTGGCGCCTCTTCGTGATCCTGTACGGCGTCAACCTGTTTTAAATCATATTGTTGACGCTGCATCTCTTCATCCTTTGTACGAAACGCTATCCACTCATCTTCAGAATAAAAAAATTGAGAACGAGCTTCAAGTCTAACTTGAAATTTGGGAAACTCTCCTAACTCATTTTGAGAACTTAAAAATTCTTGAAAAGGAACTCCCTTTCTTTCGATCGAAAGAAGTAGTTGTTCGATATGTAAGATGTTCGTTAAAAGCTGCTTCATTTCTTTTTTAGACATCACCTGCTCATGCCCTATCAATTTAAAGAAAACATCGCTCATTCCTAGTTCTAAAAGATGATCATCCATCTCTTTTTCAGAATGGATATAACGAATTTTTTTTTTCCTTGAAGTTCGATAAAGAGGCGGCCTAGCAATGTAAATGAAATGATTTTCGATAAGGGCGGGCATATGACGATAAAAAAAGGTGAGTAATAATGTACGAATATGCGAGCCGTCGACATCTGCATCTGTCATGATAATGACTTTGTGATAACGAAGCCGTTCTAGATTAAAGTGATCTTTTCCGACTCCGCATCCCAGTGCGGAGATGATGGCTTTTATTTCTTGATTTTGCAAAACCTTTTCGAGACGGGCTTTTTCAACGTTTAGAATTTTACCCCGAATAGGTAAAATTGCTTGAAATTGGCTATCCCGCCCCATTTTAGCAGACCCACCGGCAGAATCTCCTTCTACAATGAAAATTTCGCATAAGGAAGGTTCTTTTTCTTGGCAATCGATTAATTTACCCGGAAGACGAGCGCTGTCAAGAGCTGTTTTGCGTAAAGTGAGCTCTCGAGCTTTCTTAGCGGCATCTCGGGCTTGAGCGGCAATGATGGCTTTTTCGGAGACTTGCTTAGCAATTAGAGGGTTTTCATCGAGAAAAATCGACATCTCTTCACCAAAAATCACCTGCATCAGAGATCCAACCTCTCCATTGCTGAGGCGGTGTTTGGTTTGACCCTCAAATTGAGGGTTAGGGACTTTTACGGAAATGACGACGGTTAAGCCTTCTCTCATATCATCACCGGTAATGGAAAGCTTATCGTTTTTGAGAATGTGGTGATTTTTGATATATTGATTGAGAACTCGAGTGAGAGCCGTCGAAAATCCAGATACGTGAGTTCCTCCCTGTTTGGTGTAGATATTATTTACATAAGAGTGAATATTTTCCGTGTAGGTGTTGTTCCATTGAAGGGCGATTTCTATGCTAACTGGTCCCTCTTCTGACTCCTTGACTCTGTGGATATAAATAGGACGTTCGAAAAGGGGAACTTTATTTTCATTGAGATAGGAGACAAAAGAGATCAGGCCTCCTTCGTAGCAGAGTACCTCTTCTGGGCGATCCTCTTCTCTTTCATCTCGGTAGGTAATCTTGATGCCTTTGTTGAGAAAGGCTAGCTCTCGAAGGCGCTTTAATAGAATATCGTAATCATAGGTTAGCACGGAAAAAATAGTTTCATCAGGCCAAAATTGAATCAACGTTCCTCGAGAAGGATATTCCTTGGTTTCTTCCCTTACCCTCAAGGGCTGAGAAACCTTTCCTCGAGCAAACTCCATTTCATAAAGGCGATGTTGTTGGTACACCTCTACTCGAAGTTTTTTAGAAAGTGCATTAACACAAGAAACTCCTACGCCATGCAATCCTCCCGAAACTTTATAGGTAGCCTTATCAAACTTACCTCCTGCATGAAGGATGGTCATGACCACTTCTAGGGCAGAAACATCGCGACCTTGTTTGCTCGATTCTCGTTCATGCTTGCCTATGGGAATTCCTCTCCCATTATCTTGCACGGAGACAGACCCATCCGAATGCAAAATCACGGTGATTTCATTACAATAACCCGCCAGTGCTTCATCGATACAATTGTCAACCACCTCGTAGACAAGTTGGTGTAGTCCGCTACTCTGGGTATCCCCCACATACATTCCCGGTCGTTCTCGAACGGCTTGCAATCCTTCAAGAACGGTGATCGAGCTGGCATCGTAGCTATGCTTTTCTTGTTCCATGGTGTTCATTAATTTCTCGCTCACCCCATTCGAAGAATAAGGGCTTTGATCTTATTTTGTGGAAATTTTTTTTTAAGTTTTTTTAATAGTTCCTCTTTATGATGCCGCATAAGCAGGGTATATAGAGTAGCGTTACTGACGTGTATGATCAGAACCCCTTGATCAAAAGAAACAGCCCTAGCCATGGGCCTCCACTCTTCTGGAATGAGCTGCTCCCATGTTGAGAGAAGCAAATAGGGTTGTTCTTCCCTTAGTTCTTCTACTTGTGCTAATATGGATGGAAGAAGATCTTTGAGATGTTTGTTGGACAATGTTGTTTTAACATTAAAATGATCTACCAAAAAAACCTCAAAATATACACTCTTCGCATTCAAAAGCTACCACATTCCATGATAACTAAAATTCTATTTTTCTACAATAGAAGAGCTTTTAAAATGATCGCGATTAAAAAATAAATAAATATAGATACGAAATCATTGATAGCGGTGACAATAGGCCCTGAAGCAATAGCAGGGTCCACGCCGATCTTTGAAAAAAAAAATGGAAAAAATGTGCCTAACAAAGTGCTCATTAAACAAGCCCCTGAGAGGCCAGTTCCCACGATTAATCCCACGATATGAGAGGAGACTTCCCTATTAGAAACATCAAAAAGATCCCATTTTCCAATGAAAAGACTGGATAAAATACCAAAAAAAAATCCAATAGAAATGCCGATGATAATTTCTTTTAGAATGGCTGCACTTGTTCTTCCTAGGGATCCCGTAGCCATACTCCTTACTAGAACCGTGCTGCATTGTATTCCAACATTTCCTGAAAGTCCTGTAATTAAGGGGACAAAGAAGATGGCAAAGGCCAACACCTTTCCCTCGTACTCTTGAAAAGAAGAGATGAGTCCTACGTTGATCAAACCTGCGAACAAGGTCATCATCAACCAAGGGATGCGCGACAAAAGGCGCTTCCAGGTAGGTCTATCCCCTCGGGCATGTTCTTCGGTACCTGCCATTTGAGCAATAGTTTCTCCTGTAATATCACCTATGGCTTCTATGATATCTTCATGGGTGATGACTCCAATCAATAAGTCATCTCTCTCTACAACGGGTATGGAAGATAATTTGTAGCGTTCTGCAATATCGACAACTTCTTCTTGAGAAGCAGTAGGAGAAATTTTATAAGCAACGGGAAGCATGATCTCTTTCAAAAGCAGTGTAGGGGGGTGGATGATGAGATGACGTAAAGGAACGTACCCTTGAAGAATACCCCCTGAGGTCACCACAAAGATTTCTTTAATAAACTGAGTTTCAGGAGTGTCTTTTATTAAATCAGCTACACTTTCAATCACGAGCTCTTCTGAGCAAGCAAAAAAATCAGTTGTCATTAACTGGCCGGCAGTATTGTTTTGGTAGTGTTTGATTTTTAAAATGCGAGCCACTTGAGAAGCTTCTAGAAGAGTTAAAATTTTTTTAAAACGTCGTTCAGAGAGGCTGTTTAAAACCAATACAACATCATCCCAGGCCATTTCGTTGATGAGTATTTTGATGTCTTTATTTTTAAGATGGCGAAGAATAGTCATTCTTGTAGCATCGTCCGTATGAACTATAAAGATCGCCTGGCTTTCAAGATCGATCAAATTATCGTAAACGATAGGGCGTATGTGGGAGGGAAGCAGAGTTACCGCATGAGCTAAATCAATGGGAGAATATTGATAGGCAATTTTGGAAATTTCTTCCGAAATGAGTTTGGAATTAGGTTGATGAAAAGCTTGATCGAGCTTTTCTTGTAGAAGGGTGTCCAGTTGTCGAAAGGGCAATCGTTGGATAGGAGGAGCAAGTGTTCTACATTCCATCATCATTATTTCCAAATATTTCTCCCCATTTTAAGGTTAAAACCTCTTTTTCTCCAAATCAATATACTTCATGACTTTCATACAAATAAAACAAAGTTGCGGGTATTGCATTAACTGGATACTGTGGTGAGATGAAAGAAAAGGGTAGTCCAGGTGGTTAGCATTTGACTATAGAATGTTTTAGGGGAATCCTCATCGATTTTTGGACCTATTTTTCCCGATTTGCAATGAAGATAAACACTCTCACTTTCAACTTTCACTGGAAGGAGTAGGGATTACGGCAGTTGCGTCGCTTTTCTTTTCTTCACAGTTTTGTAAAATGTTTTGATTGATCAGTTGGCTTAATCCATATTGACCTAGCAGTTCTGCCGGTTCCGCTTGGACCTCGGTAAGAACCATCAAGGTGTTTTTTCTCACGCATTGATCATTGAGTTCTTTTAAGGTCTGTAAGGCTGTTGCGTCTAGAACAGGCACATGCTTCATCCGAATGATAAAAATTTTGGGCGGTTTTTCCATCTCATGAAATACGGTTTTTAGTCGATCTGCAACGCCGAAGAAAAATGGGCCTCTCATCCTGTAAATTTCTATTTCCTCTTCTGGCTTTTTTCGATCTAAGGCAATTACATGTTTAACCTCACTCATTCTATTCATGAATAAAAAAGCGGCGAGCAACATACCCACTTCAACAGCTACGATTAGGTTAATGAGAACGGTTAATGAAAAGGCGGTTAAGAGAATCACCACATCTCCCTTTGAAGTTTTCATAAGGCGAAAAAAATGAGAGACGTTACTCATATTCCAAGAAACGATGACCAAGATAGCTGATAGAGAAGCTAGGGGTATAAGAGCAACTAAAGGAGAACAAGCCCAGAGAAGAAAGAGGATTACCCCAGAGTGAAGAATACCTGAAAATGGCGTCTGAGCTCCAGTTTTGATGTTGACAGCTGTTCGTGCTATGGTTGCTGTTGCAGGAATACCTCCTAAAAGGACCGATCCTATGTTAGCAACACCCTGAGCTACTAACTCACAATTGGGTTTGTTCCTACCTCCTGTAGCCGTGTCTGCGATTACTGCACAGACAAGAGATTCCATTCCTGCTAACAGAGAGATTGTGATAGCGTCGGGCATCACATCGAGAGCTCGACTAAAGTCCAGGGTGGGGAACGAAAAGGTTAAGGATAGGGGTAATTGTCCAAATCTAGAGGCAACAGTAGGAATATTGAGATCAAAACACCAGCAGAAAATAGTCGCTAGGAGGAGAACTGCGATTTCCCAAGAAATGTTACGAAAATAGTGACGGATCAAAAAAATAGAAAGCAGCGTTCCTATTCCCACAGCTGCTGTTACTCCATCAAAAGAGGGAAAAGCATGGAGATATTGATTCCATTTACTCAAAAATTGAATAGAAGTGTTTTCAATATTTAATCCTAATAGATCTTTAATTTGAGAAGTAAATAAAACAAGAGCAATCCCTGTCGTAAATCCTGCAACTAAAGGATGGGGAACAAATTTAATTAAAAATCCCCACCTAAATAATCCCATTAATATGAGCAAGATGCCCGCAATGATTGTTGCAATGACCAAACCATCATATCCGTGTCGGGAAATAATATTGTACGTGATGGCGACAAAAGCCCCTGTCGGGCCCCCGATCAATACCTTACTTCCTCCTAGAAAAGAGATGAAAAAACCAGCGACGATAGCCGTGACAAGCCCTTTACTGGGATCTACTCCAGAGGCTACGGCAAAAGCCATAGCCAAGGGAATAGCCACGATGGCTACCCTAATTCCAGAAAGTAAATCCTTTTTAAAAGTTGATAAAGAATACTTTCTAAGGCAAAAATAAAATTTAGGAATAAATTCCTGGTAGTTTTTCAACATTATAAATTAACATTAAAAAAGCTTTGAGGAGTTTTAAGTCATGGTTAAATCATCCAAACATTCTATTTTTAGCAATACACCCATTAATCTTAAAAGAAAAATGAAAAAAGAATTAAAGGCTACTGCTGGGACCTCTCTCAGACCGCCAACCACTCCCCTTGGAGAGTCTAACAAAGATGGGGGTCTTTTGTCTACCCTATCCCCACCCGTAATGAACCTTTCTATCGAGAGAAGAAATCGTCAAAACAGGGAAGCAAAACAAGCAACCCCTCAGGTAGCTCGTGTGGAAGGAAAAAGATGGATTAAAACCCTAGAAAAACAGAACAAAGTAAAACAGCGAATCGCTACTCGTCAGATCAATAAAAAAAGGAACCCTCTTTGGTAGTTCCTCTGCGCCTTGCACACATTTCCGACCTTCATTTTTTGAAGTGGGATTGGAGTATGTTGGATTTTTTTTCTAAGAGATTTTTGGGAAATTTAAACTTTCTCTTGGGCCGAAAGAGAGAGTTTGATCACCAGCGATTGAACTCTCTCCCTTCTTTGTTTACAGAGAAAGGGATTACCCATCTGCTCGTTACTGGCGACCTCACGGTAACCACCTCGCGAGCAGAGTTGAAAATGGCACGAGCATTTATCCAACGCTTTCAAGATCGAGGAATAGAAGTGCTCTGCGTCCCTGGAAATCATGATCAATACACGCGTCGAGCATACCGAAAGGGGCTGTTTTATAACTATTTTTCTCGGCAATGGGATGTCGAGATTGCTTATGATTTAAAGGAAAATGGAATTACGGCTAAAAAAATCTCTCCTCAATGGTGGGTTGTAGGTTTGGATACTACTCTAGCCACGCCATGGTATGCTTCCTTTGGTCAATTTTTTAGAAAAGTAGAAGAAAATTTAATCGTTTTTTTAAACACATTGCAGAAAGATCATAGAGTTATTCTCATGAATCACTTTCCTTTTTTTCAAAATGAAGGGTTTCGTAAAAGATTAAAAGATGGGGAAAGGTTAAAAGATCTTTTGCACGAAATCCCTTTGATCAAGATTTTTTGTCATGGACACACTCACAGACGTTGCCTTGCCAACCTGCAGAGCAGCAATCTTCCCATCCTTTTAGATAGTGGCTCCACACCTCACCGAGATTATGGAGGTTGGAATCTGTTACATCTATCTGAGCAGGAGCTCAAGACGCAGATCTACCACTGGGAGGAAGATCACTGGTCCATATTTCGTGAAGAGGTCCACTTTTTAACGATTACTTAAAATCGGTTCGATTGTGAATCTTTTTAAGGAGAAGTTCATTTACGAGATTAGGAGGAGCTTTCCCTGAAGAATGCTTCATGACCTCGCCTACAAGAAAGGAGAAGGCCTTTTTTTTCCCTGAAAGATAGTCGGCAATTGAGGTAGGATTTTTTTCTAAAACTCGATCGATGATTTGTTCCACTTGAGCTGTGTCGTGAACAGGTTGATAAAGAGAGTTTCTTTGAATGAGTACTTCAGGGGGTACCCCTGGTTCCTTGACCATTTCATCCGCAATGCTTTTGGCAATTTTACCCGTGATGCGACCTTGTTCAATGAGATTCACGAGCTCTGCAATTTGTTTACAGGGAATGCCGCTACTCCAAATTTTTTTACCTAACTCTTTCAAACGCCCGGGAAATTCGACGGTCAACCAATTAGCCAAAGCCCTTGGTTGTGAACATTCTTTTAGGCCTTCCTCAAAATAATCTGAAAGTTTTTTCTCATTAACCAAGAGAATGGTTGCTTGCCGAGGAAGGTGAAGTTCCAAAAGGTATCTTCTGTGACGATCACGGGGGAGCTCGGGAAGTAAGCGACGGATAGAGTCGATATATTTTTCTGTCAAGATAATGGGAGGCAGATCAGGTTCTGGAAAGTACCGGTAGTCTTCGGCCTGTTCTTTGGTACGCATGAGGACCAATTCCTTAGTTCCCTGCTCGAATCGATAGGTTCCACTTTCTATCTCTTCTTCTGGATGAAGCGAATAAAATTGAATTTGACGCTCTATCTCCGAAGTTATGGCGGTTTCCATATAAGAAAAAGAGGTCATATTTTTGATTTCAATTTTATTTCTGAGTTCTTTTGTCTCTTTACGGCGTACAGATATGTTAGTATCCATCCGAAGGCAACCCTCCTCCATATTGCCCCTTGAAATATCGAGATATTCTACGATGGCTTTGATCGCCATAGCGTAAGCAACGGCTTCTTGAGCTGAGTGTAGGCAGGCCTCCGATACGATTTCCAAAATAGGCACCCCAGAACGGTTGTAGTCCACTCCAGAAAAATGAGTAAAATGCTTTAAGACCCCGCTATCTTCTTCTAGGTGAGCGTGGTGAATTTTAAAATGTTTGGTTTGTCCATCGTTGAGTTCACAGCTAATATGTCCTTCTCGAAGAAGAGGGCAATTAAACTGGGTGACTTGATAGTTTTTAGGAGTATCGGGATAAAAATAAGACTTTCTATCAAAGTGGCTCATGAGAGAGACCTTTGCTTGTACGGCGCACCCAAATAGTACCGTCTGCTCTACCGCCTTGCGGTTAATAGTGGGAAGTGATCCAGGTTGCCCTGTCGATACTACTCCAATATGAGTGTTGGGCTCATCTCCAAAATGGTAAGATTCACTCGAAAACATTTTAGATTGAGTATTGAGCTGTACGTGAATTTCAAGACCAATAACGGGTTGCCACTTTTCTTTCTCCTGAACCCAGTCCATCTTTTTAATCTCCATTATCATCAAATTGCGGGGGTATTTTTTGAATAAAAGGTTGAGATTTTTCAATATGATAAGCTAGTTGTAGGAGCTCATTGTCGTGAAATTGACGGGCTGTGATGTGAAGCGCTAGGGGGAGTCCTTTTGATGAAAATCCAGAAGGGATCGAAATTGCAGGAAGCCCCGCAAGGCTGGCGGGAACTGTATAGATATCCTGAAGCGACATCTCTAAAGAATCTTGAATATATCCCAGTTCAAAAGCAGCAGAGGGAGCTGTTGGGGTAATGATCATTTGACATTTCTCAAAAACTTTTTTAAAGCTCTCTATAATGAGCTGACGCATTTTTTGAGCTTGGCGATAGTGAGCTTCTTGATATCCTGATGAAAGGAGATAAGTGCCCAACAAAATACGCTGCTTGACTTCGAAGCCAAAACCCTCTTCCCTGGAGAGGTCCAACACCTCGATGAGCGTCTTTGCTTGAAGGGAACGATTGCCAAAGCGAATTCCATCAAAACGAGCTAAGTTCGTGGAAGCCTCAGCAGTTGACAAAATGTGATAGACAGCGATGGAGTAGTTGAGAATGTCGAGGTCGACTTCAATTATGGAATATCCCAATTTTTCACAACTCTCAACAGCATATTGAAAATTTTGACCTATTTCTCGTTCGAGGTTTTTGAGGAAGCTCTTTGGAATTCCGAGAGTAATTTTCTCTTTAAAGGGAGTTTTAAGCTGGTTAAGGGGGTTGTTTAAAGGGAAAGATAGGCAAGTAGAGTCGTACTTGCAGTGCTGTCCTATCACTTCCATCATGAGAGCCGCATCCGCGACGGTCGTGGTGAGAGGTCCTATTTGATCTAGAGAGGAGGCAAAAGACACGAGTCCATATCTAGATACCCGACCGTAGGAGGGTTTGAAGCCGACAATTCCACAGAAAGCCGCAGGCTGTCGAATGGAACCTCCCGTATCGCTTCCTAAGGAAATGGGACATAAACGTGCCGCTACAGCAGCAGCAGATCCTCCTGAAGAGCCACCAGGACTACAAGAGAGATCCCAGGGGTTTTTTGTCAGTTGAAAAGCAGATTTTTCTGTGGAAGATCCCATGGCAAACTCATCGAGGTTGGTTTTTCCCAAAATCACACCATCTTCCTCTTCGATCAGACGAGTAACCGTTGCGTCAAAAAGCGCTCGATAATTGGATAAAAATTTAGAACCACAACTCGTTCTTTCGCCCAAGACATGGATATTATCTTTAATAGCTATAGGAATGGCAGCTAATTTACCCAAAGGCTTGTTTTGAGCTCGTTTTGCATCCAGCTCCTCTGCTTTATAGAGAGCTCGTTTTGAAAATATCGATAAAAAAGACCCTAAGGCAGGTTCGTATTGCTCTATGCGGTGTAAGAAAAAATTACAAATCTCCGTAGCAGAAAGTTCATTTTTGATAAATAATTGCCTGAGGAGGATTCCTGAAAGATCATGCATGGAGAGTGCTCATGAGTTGAGAACAGGGGGGACACGCACTAATTTTCCCATGGAAGAAGGAACGTTACTTAAAAAAAGCTCCGTAGAAAGGGGAGGTTCTTGGATATCCTCTCGCATCACGTTGGATAGATGTTGGAGTACTGTAAAGCAAGGCGTTACCCCTTGTGTATCCACTTCCTGTAACTGTTTTACATAGGTCAGGATTTTCTTGATTCCGATGGTAAGGGCGTCTCTTTCTCCTTTAGTTAGAGAAATATGGGCCAGTTGAGAAAGTTTTTCGAGTTCTTTTTCATTCATAAGTAATACCCTCAAGAACCTTAAACGAAGAAAGCAATCTATCTTATAAAAATAAAAATTGCAATAGATTATTAATTTTTTTAAAAGATAAAAAACATGACAATATTACGATTTTTTTGAATACTGAAGTTATAAATCTGATGCAAATTAAGGGGGATCCATGGGATCAAAATTTCTCAATGTACTTTCTGTTATTTTAGTGATAGTAGGAGCATTAAATTGGGGCCTTTGGGGTTTTTTTCAATTTGACTTTATCGCTTGGATTGCCAAAGGCAATATGAGTTCTTTAGCTAGATTAATTTATGGAGTGATCGGCTTGGCAGGGGTTTGGGCTTTTCGATTGTTCGTCAAGAAATGTGGGCTTCTTTGCTCATGTGGTTGTAATCACGATGATCACAATTCCGAGGGTTCTTCTCAGGGGCATTCCGGTGGTTGTTGTAAAAAATGAAGTATGAGGTTTCTTGTCAAAAAGTCTTAAAGTTTTGATTAGTGGCGCGTCTGGTTTTTTAGGAAGCTCTTTATCTTCTTATCTAGTTGCACGGGGCCATTCTCTCTCTTCTTTGGTTAGGGAAGGCAATAGCGTTCCTGAGAACACAAAAGGAATTTTCTGGAATCCTCATGGGGGAAAGGTCTCTTTACACCAGTTAAACGGTCTTGATGCAATAATCCACTTAGCTGGTGCCAATATTAGTCACGGGAGATGGAACTCCAAAAAGAAAAAAGTCATTTTTTTGAGTCGTGTGAGAGACACCTGGTTGCTTACACATGTTTTAACGAGATTAAAATACCCTCCAGCCCTTTTTTTTTCTGCTTCGGCAGTGGGTTATTATGGCAATCGGGGGGATCAATTGCTTACTGAAGATAGTAGCCCTCCATCTAAAGAAGCCAGAGGATTTTTATCTGAACTTTGTGTTCAGTGGGAAAGGGCCACGGAAGTTTTGGAAACGTGCCCTACACGAGTGGTAAGGGGAAGGTTTGGGGTGGTGCTTTCGGAGAGAGGGGGGATAATCTCTCAACTGCTGCCTATTTTTAAATTAGGGTGTGGTGCGGTTTTAGGTAAGGGGACGCAATGGATGAGTTGGATTGCTTTAGAAGATTTTTTGCGAGCTGTAGAGTTTACCCTTCATTGCCAAGAGCTTAGAGGAGCGGTCAACTTCACCTCGCCCTATCCCTCTACTCAAAGAGAATTTACCCAAACATTGGCTCAAGCAGTACATCGATTCTCTTTTTTATCTCTGCCTTCTTGGTTTTTAAGGCTAGCTTATGGAGAAAAAAGCTCTGAACTTTTACTAATCAGTCAACGCGTAATTCCTCAAAAACTTTTAAATACGGGTTTTATCTTTTCACAAGATACCCTTTTAAAAGCATTTCGACATCTTAAATAAACCATTCTAATTAAAATAAAAATTTTTAATTATTATTAATAAGCTTGATTTAATGGATTTTTATCTGTATCTTATTCCTAAATCTGAAAAAGGAGATTAGGATTACTATGGACAATCTAGTTATGATAGCGACAATGGCATTATCGATGGTATTGGTCAATCCTTTCCTTCGTGCCAATGAAGTCAAAAAGGAAAATAAGATTCTTCCCATCATTACAGAAGAGGGTATGGATCCCGCAGATTGGTCAGCTGAAGATGAGGATGCAGAAGAAAGCGATGAAGAAGAAAGCGACGCCAAAGTAAAAAAAGAAAAAGATTCCGCTAAATAAGAACACATTTTATGAGTTCAAGATAGAGTAGTAGCAGTATGACTATCTTCATGCACTCTTCTTGATGCTTTTAATGGTTTTCGTTCCCCTTCCCTTTTTTCAAAAATTGAAGGGGGGTTCCTATTTTTCCATTCAAAACAAATCTAGTTAAGATATTCATTATTAAAGAGATTTATTTTTTTGCAAATTAAATCAATTAATTAACATGTAAATTTTATTTGATAAGATAATTATTTATTAATAGAATGCACATTAAGATCAGTTAAGAATTTTAGGAAAAAAATATGACGGCCAAGCTAGAAGTGAATCCCTGGTTGGAAATGTGGATTCGTCCTCGAAAAACTATACTTTCTATTTTGCGATTTAATTCTGATTATTTAATATACTTACTATCAGTAATATATGTACTTCCTTATTTGCTTCAAGCGGCTCAAAATTTTTCTTTAGGAGAAGCTTTTTCTCTTAAATTCATTGTTGTAGGAATCTTTCTTTCTGCTTTATTAGTAGGGCTGTTAATTATTAATGGTATTTCCCTGTTATTTTATTGGACGGGTAGGTGGTTTGGAGGGATGGCTTCTTTTCATCACATTAGAGCGGCTATTGCTTGGTCTAACATGCCGAACCTAGTAAATATTGCCATTTGGATCTTTAATGTTCTAACATTTGGAAATATTCTTTTTACAAGAGGCTTCGTCCAAATTCCTTTTGTAGGTAGGGAACTGACTTATATGTTTTCTGCATCCTTTATTCAGGCGATTTTAACAGTATGGATGCTGGTTTTGATGTTGAATGCTTTAAGTGCAGTTCAGGGGTTTTCTATCTGGAAGGCTATTTTAAACCTGCTGGCCTCTTTTTTTATTATAATGATTATATTATCTATATTTTCATTTTTAATTTCATTTATTATAAAAACTTAAGGAAAGATAAATAAAAAATAAAATTATCGGGGAATAAACTATGTTGAACAAAACTTGGAAACAGCAGCTGATTTTGTGGGCCGTGTTACCCTGCCTACCCTTATTAGCAGATGAAGTCGTAACAGCCCCTTCTTGCCCTAAAGAAATAACCCCTTCCAATTCCGCGTCTGAGTGGAAGGAATACCACTCCTCTCCTGGGGAATGTTCGATGATGTTTCCCGCGGATCCAGAACATATCTCCGAAAAAATGGCGATGCCAGAAGAGGGCTTTGAATTAAAATATGATGCTTACATTTCCGCCTCGGATAAGAGAGAAGTTTTTATGTTGCTGATTGCGCAATACCCAGACTTTGTAGATGAGGGCTATGCTCAGATGAGCTTAGAGGGATTTCTCAACGGTATTTTGACGCACAATTCCAACAATCAGCTACTTTTTTCCGAAACTCTGTTGGTGTGTGGGCATGTAGCTTTAGATTTCTTCATTAAAACAGGAAATGCTTATTTTAAGGGACGTGCAATGATGATAAAAAATAGCCTTTACCTGATGGCCATGGAATGCGAGATCCCTCAATATGATGAGTCTCATTACAAGCAGTTCATTGATTCATTTAAGCTACACCAAAGTAAGCTAAGCTTAAAGGGTTAAAAGGTAGCTTGTACTTTTCCTTGTAGATAAGGAGCAGATTGATAGTGGTAGTATTTTCCATGGTGATTGTAGGAATTTTTGATGAGAATCCAACCTCCAAAATTCCATCCCGCACCTAGAAGAGCATAGAAGAAAGGCTCAAATTGAAATTTTACATTGACCTCTGCTCCATTGGAAAATAGGGTGAAGATAGGAGAGCGGGAACCTATATTCCCTTCCCGAGCTCTTCTTGGGTATCGATAGTAGGGACCTCCAAAAAAAGAATAGGCAGCTTCTAAGGAGCAGTGAGGTAAAAAAGAGTAGCATAGAGAAAAGTTGCCTGGATATACGGCACAAAGCCTCCACTGATCGTTGAACTGACAGTCAAAGCCAAAAATAGGCGTTGCCCTCCCATTGAGCACTCCATACCATCCAAAAATACCGAGATGAAAGTGATATCCTGGGCAGATTTGATACTGTCCCCATAGCATACCATGTCCTACTCCAGATCGGCTCAAATCAAAATGGGTTGCATCGACGGAAAATCCCGCATTGATAACCCATTTCCATTTTTCAATGGCAACTGAACGATATCCTAAGGATCCGATGAAATAATGAAAGTATTTTTCTCTAAATAGAGGGTTTTTTTTCCAATTTAAACCGAGCAAATCATACCCCACCTCGTAAATCAAGGAGTTCTCCTCATTGAGAAATTGAAAGTAATAGAATGCTGCACTTGCATCTGAGTAATAGAAAGGAGAATAACGTTTATTCTTAAAGTTTGCTTTACCTAAGGCTCGATAACGTCCTTCTATTTGCCAGGAGCGATTATCACTCCCTAAGGTATAGTCGGAAAATCCATAATATCCAAAGTTTAAAGGAGTATCTTCTAGGGCAATCGCGGAAAGAGAAGCGAAAAGTAATCCTGCCATTCCACAGAGAATCGAGGATTTTTTTAAAAAGCGAAACCATTGTTTGCAAAAAATACAGGCACCTTCCACAAAGAAATTTATAAGAAATTTTGAGTTAACCATTAGATTTTGTCGATAGTGAAGTCATACTATTTTTTATTTTAAGGTCAGCGTTGCTGCGGCACTTTGATCGGCAATCCATAAAGCAGGGTGGTCGGGAGTTCCCACTTGTTGACAGGGAAAGCGGATTTTATTGGAGGAAAACACTTTAAGTAACATCTTTTTTTTAGATGCTCCTAAGATGTAAAAAACAGCTTGCTGGGCGTCATTAATGCATTCATAGGTTAGGGTCATACGCCAGCTTTTTTTTTGAGGAATGTAGTTGGCAATCACCAGCCGCCCTGAAAGATGCAACCCCTCGGTATTAGGAAAGAGGGAGGCAGTATGTCCATCCTCTCCCATTCCCAACATGACCAGATCGAGAGACCTGTCTCTCAAAACGTCATGAAGGGTTTTTTCATAGAGCAAGGCATTTTTTTCTATCTCGGTTTCAGCGACCATGCGATGGATGTGATGAGTGGGGATGGGCATTCTTTCTAACCCTGCTTGAAGTGCTATACGGTAATTATTTTCTGGATGAGAGGGAGGTACGCTGCGTTCATCACTCCAAAAAAAATCGATTTTACTCCATTCGATCTCAGCACTATAGGGTTTTTGGCACAACAGCGCATAAAGGGATTTTGGGGTGGATCCGCCCGATAGAGCTACGGCGAAACTTCCATGTTCTGCGATCGCTTCTCGACAAGCTGTAATGAAATGTTCTGCACAAAAGTGTAAGGTAGCTTGAAGATCCCCAGGAACGATTAGCTGTGCGTTTAACATCATCCCTCCCCAGAGGCTATTTTAAGAGTTTTAGAGGATCAAAGCCAGTGCTTTCTTTGAAAATAGAGAACGGCGGCAAGAATCGTTATGCTAGTAGCCCCTATGATGTAGAGAAAAGCTAGGGGACGTTGAGCAAAGGGTAGCTCAATGTTCATTCCATACAAACTGGCAATTATCGTAGGAATGTTAAATAGAATAGTTAAGGCAGTTAAAAGCTTGATCGTTTTGTGGAGGTTATTGGTGAAGATGATTTGATAGGAGTCCCTTAAAGAGCGGATGCTTTTTAAGTTGACTCCACACACGTCTTCTGATTGTCGCACAGCATTGAGCAAATCTTTGATCATTTCTTGATCTTTTTCATATAAAGTCGCATATCTTCCCGAGGTCACATCATCTAGAACGGTTCTTAAGGGAGCGAGGCCTGACATATATTGATTGAGGATCTCTTCATTTTTAGTAAGGGCGGTAATATCCTCACTATCTACGGAGATCATCTCTTTTTCTTGATGTAAGACGTTGTTTCTGACCCTTCTGATATGGGCAGTGAACTCTTGTGTAATTTTAAACAAAAGAGCGATTAAAGATTCTGTTTGTTGTAACGAGGAAAGTTTACTGGTTTGTGAAAAGAATTGATACATGAGGTCGCTTTTGTGAGGTGTTATTGTCACAGTATAATTGGGGTTTAGGAGAATGGTGAGAGTGGCTGTATACAGTCCTATTTCTGCTTCTTTTGGGTAACGAGTATAGATTAAAACAGTATTGTGCGTGCGTTCTACCCGGGGAAGTTCAAATTTATCGAGACAGTCGTTGAGTTCAATGGGTTCTAAATTTAACAATTGTGCCAAAGGTGGCAGATCTTCTCCAGATGCTTCGTCTATATGGATCCAACATCCCTCTTGCGGTTCATTGAGGGAAACAAAGCAAATATCATCAGAAGTTTTAAAGTAATACCGTAACATCTTCCTGATCTATGACAGATAAAACTATATTTGAGCAATGAGAAAGCTTAGGAAGTTTTTTTGTTTTAACAAAGCTGCTTTTATCTGTTTTGAGGTACGTGTTTTTTTGTTTGAACCTCTTCGCAAGTGACTATGTAAGAGGAAGCAAAGAGAAAACAAGAGCCCATCCAAAATCCAATGGAACTGGAGAATTCTTGAAAAATTAAGTAAGAAAAGAAAGCACTGAATAGCAGTCGAGAAAAGCTAAAAGGCATTAAGAAAATGATATCCCTATAGCAGTAAGATTTAGACATTGCATAGTGCGCCATCCAGCTAACAATACCCAGGGCTACGATGCACACCCATTGATGGACTGAGGGCCAGACCCAGTTGCATGTGCCTGAAACTAGTTGAGCAAGAGCCATACCTAAGACGAGATAAGTAGTGAGTAAATAGGGGGTTTCTCCCCGGTTCAATAGATACTTTCCGCTAATTTTAGCAATGATGAAACAGAGAGCACTTCCACAGGAGAGAAACATCTTGCTCTCATATTCCCAGGAGGGTTTTTTCCCGTCAGTATGTTGGATCATCAATACCCCTACCAACGCTACTGCAATGGAAACAAGGCGATAAAGGGTCATCCTTTCTTTTAAAAACAGAGAACACAGAATAGTCGTGAGGATAGGAGTTGTAAACTGTAAAGCTACGCTTTCCGCAACGGGCATGACCTTTAAGCTAGAATAAAATAAAATACCCCCTAAAGCAGCAAAAATGATCCGCAATGCATGTAGGATAGGATATTTTGTTTTTAACGTGTGGAGTTTTCGAAAGGTGACTTGAGGCAAGATAATGGAGCAACCCACGAGATCTTTTAGCCAGGCCAATTGTTCTGGCGATATAGAACAAAAGGAGTTTCCTCCGGTTAGGTAGCGCACGAAGATATTGCCGATAGCAAAGCAGAAGCAGGAAAAAACCTTCCAGCAAATTCCTTGCGTTAGTGATTTAGCAAATTTCATGTTTTATCTTTATAAATTTGTGTAAGTAGCCCATTTTATATAAAGCAAAGAAATAAGAACCAGTTTATTTAAAATGAGAAATTATGGAAATTACCCCGACCTTTCTAAAGTAAAAAGGATATTGGTCGTTAAATTGAGGCATCACGGAGACGTTTTGTTAACTTCGCCTCTGTTTTTAAATTTAAAAGAGTTTATACCTCGAGCAATGATCGACGCCCTAATCTACAGAGAAAGCAGCCCTATGTTAGAAGGTCACCCGAGTATCCGCAGACTTCTCTTATATGATCGAATATGGAAAAAAAAGATTTTTTTTAAAAGAATTTATTACGAGATATTGTTTTTCTATGCCATCTATCGGGAAAAATATGATTTGGTAATCAATTTAACAGAAGGGGATAGGGGAGCTTTAGCTGCGTTGGTATCTAGAGCGGCTATTTCGGTTGGTTTTGAACCGGAAGGCAAAGGTTTTTGGAAAAAGCACAAGTGTTACACACATCTAATAAAAAATTGCAAAACACCTCGCCATACAGTGGAAAAAAACCTCGATGCTCTTCGCCGCCTAGGCATCTCTCCACCTTTAGACAAAAGAGCGCTATATTTTCATATAGGAGAAAAAGAGAGGGGGGAGATTCTTAATTTGCTACATGAAGCTTTGATTTTTCCTAAAGATTACTTTGTAATTCACCCTGCTTCTCGATGGAGGTTTAAATGCTACCCCTGGATGGGAGAAATTATAAAAAAACTCTTAGAAAGAGGAGAACAGGTAGTCGTAACCTCAGGAGGGGGATCTCAGGAATTGCAGCTGATAGAGGCAATTTTTCAGCATCTTCCCTACTCGCGCGGGCTTCTTAATTTATCGGGTAAAACTTCTTTGAAACAGCTGGGGGCTTTGATCGAAAATAGTCGTTGCCTCATTTCTATTGATTCGGTTCCTTTGCATATTGCCAGTGCCTTACAAACTCCAGTGGTTGCTATTTTCGGCCCTTCTTCAGAAAATAATTGGGGGCCATGGCAGCACCGACAAAGTCGTGTAGTGACAGAACAGATTAGTTGTCGCCCTTGTTTCATGGATGGATGTGGTGGAAGTAAAATCAGCGATTGTCTCTATACCTTGACAGCAGAACGCATCTTGGAGGCAGTCGATGAAATGATGTTGATAATGCGTTCTTCTTAATAGAAAAACTTGTTTTTCATCCACCCCATTTTCTTTTTTTAAATTTATCCAGATCTAGGTATTCCAACGCTTTTCCCGTTCCAAGACAAACAGCGAGGAGGGGATGAGGCGGGATAGTTACGGGCAATCCCGTTTCTTTAGACAGAGCGTTAGAGAATCCTTGAATAAGAGCTCCCCCTCCGGCGACGACCATCCCTCGATCGATTAGGTCAGCGGCTAGCTCGGGTGGACATTTTTCTAGAGTTAATTTAGTACTTTCGATGATTTGTTGGATCGGTTCTGCAAGACACTCCCGAATTTCAACAGAACTAATTCTCTTCGTAACGGGAAGTCCTGTCACTTGATCCCTTCCGCGAACCTCCATTTCGAGCTCTCGATCTCCTAGAGGATAAGCAGAGCCGATGGTGATCTTGATCTCTTCCGCGGTACGGGGGCCGATCATTAAATTGTATGTGCGACGCATGTAGTTGATGATGCATTCATCAAATTCATCTCCTGCTATGCGCAGCGAGCGCGATTCTACGATTCCTCCTAGAGAAATAATGGCAATTTCGGTAGTCCCCCCTCCGATATCGACGATCATGCTAGCGAAAGGTTCGTGAACTGGAAGGTCTACCCCAATGGCAGCTGCCATTGGTTCTTCGATTAAGATCACCTCTTGCGCTCCTGCTCTTAGAGCAGAGTCCTCGACGGCTCTTTTTTCCACACCTGTAATACCCGAGGGAACAGCAATTAAAATCTTAGGACGAAAAAGGCTTCGAGATGCGGTTGCGCGTTTGATCAACACTTTTAACATTCCTTCCGCGATTTCAAAATCGGCAATCACCCCATCTTTCATAGGACGGACCGCATGGATTTTTCTTGGAGTCTTGCCCAACATAGCCTTAGCTTTATGCCCTACAGCAAGGACCTCATTTGTAATGGAATCGACAGAAACGACGGAGGGTTCAGCGAGAATAATTCCCTTTCCTTTAACATACACGAGAGTATTGGCTGTACCGAGATCAATACCGATATCGTTGGAAAAAAGGGTAGAAAGTTTGTTAATTCTCGAGATAGCCCTTCTAGAAAAGTTTTTCCATGAGGAGCTTTGAATATTTTGATTTTGATGCATGTCAACAATTTCGACTTATGTTCGGAGAAGCTCTAAAACATCTTCCCAGGTTAATTTAGCAATTGCTTCATCATCGCAACTTACGATTTTCCTGACTAATCCTTTCTTTCTTTTTTGCATTTCAGCGATCTTTTCTTCTATCGTTCCCAAAGTAATTAACTTGTAAGCGGAAACATTATTTTTTTGTCCTATCCTATTCACCCTATCGGTAGCTTGGTTCTCTACGGCAGGGTTCCACCACATATCGTAGTGAATGACAGTATCGGCTCCGACGAGGTTCAGTCCTGTTCCTCCTGCCTTAAGCGAAACTAAAAAAACTGACAGACTAGGGTCTTTATTGAATTGTTTGACAATTTCTAATCGATTTTTACTAGATCCATCCAAATAAGAGAAATGAATGCCTCGGTTTTGAAAATCCTCTTTCATTAATTGTAGCATTTTAGTGTACTGACTAAAAATTACCGTTTTGTGTTTTCCTTCAATTAAAGTCTGTAAAAGTTCGATCAGCATTTCATATTTAGCAGAATCGCCGGGTTCTGCTTTCTCTTTAGCGAAGATAGCTGGGTGGCAGCAGATCTGTTTTAGGCGAGTAAGGGTGGCAAGGACGTGAATTTGCACTCGATCAAAGCCATCTCGTTCGACGAGTTTAAAGAGCTCTTTACGAGCTGACTCTACATAGGAGTGGTAGAGTTTTTGTTGGACTTCCGTTAGTTGACAATGGTAGATGATTTCTGAAACTGGAGGTAGGTCATCTAATACATCTGATTTCATGCGACGCAAGATAAAGGGAGAAACCTTTTTACGAAGATACTCGAGATTTTTTGATTGTTCTGCTCCCGATACTCGAGTATATTTTTCTACAAAGCGGTCATATGTGCTTAAAAACGTCGGCATTAAAAAGTCGAAGAGACTCCATAGCTCATCCAGTGAATTTTCTACCGGAGTGCCTGATAAAATAAGACGATGTTCCGATCGAATCAACTTCACAGATTTAGCATTACGAGTGTCTCTATTTTTAATGTGTTGTGCTTCATCGAGAATCGTATATCCAAAAGAAAGACTTTTGTAGCTTTCAGCATCTTTTTGTAATAATGTATAAGGGGTAATTACCACGTCATACTTGCCAATATTTTCTAAAAGACGTTTTCGAATCAAAGGAACCCCATCGATGATTAAAACCTTTAATTCGGGGTTAAATTTTGCAAATTCCTCTTTCCAGTTGTGGAGAAGAGAGGTAGGACAGACGATGAGAGAAACGCGTTTTTTTTCCATCCGATATTGGGTAATAGCAACGATAGCTTGAAGGGTTTTTCCCAAGCCCATATCATCGGCTAAGATTCCATTGAGATACATCAAGCGCAACCTTTCTATCCAATGGACACCCTCCTTTTGGTAGGTTCTTAATTCGGCCTGTATCTCTTCGGGAATATCGCTAAAAGAGAGATTTTTTTCCCCCAACATTTGTTTACGGATATCGACTAACTGTTCTGAAATGATGAAAGTAACGGGTAACCCTTTGAATTGAGTTGAGTCGATATTGGCTAAGCTCCAGAGGGGTCTTTCTATTTTATGATCTTCCAAGGTAGAAATACCCAATTCATCGAAGAGTTGGACTAAGGCACCGATTTTTTCTAAGTCCAAAACGAGAATTTTTTGTAACTTGTTGTAAGTTTCTCCTGATTTTTTTCCCTTTCTTTTCGAATGATCGGTTTCCAAGTAAGCTCTCTTGGAGGCAATACATTCCCATAATAAGTCTACCTTAATCCCCCTTAAGGGTCCATTGATAGTTAGTTGAATTTCATAAAGATCAATCCGTTCGGTGTGTGTTAGATGAAGAATGTACGTAGTTTGATCGTAAATGAATTGGTCGAGTAAATTTTGAGGGCAATTGAAAATGATTCGATGTTGATTTTTGGGGATGATGTCGGTCATAAACTCGACGATTTTTTTTTCTGATTTCGTGATAAAAAATCCCTCTTCTGAATTGAAAATGAAATCTTGAAAAAGTTCTTCAATGATTTTTCTCTCTTCGACGAGATTACGGGCTAGGATGCCGCGCTTGCTAATGAAGGAGTCCAAATGTTCATAAATAAGTTTTTTTGGAGCTGCCGGAATTTTTTGATCATCATAGTGAAAATAGAGTGTGGCCTCCAGCTCTCCATCGAGGTAGACGATATTGCACGTTGCCTTGATAGGTTCTACATAAGGCAAAGTGACAAAATGTTCTATCGCTTGGCTGTTTTCGATTTGAGCAAAGCGAGCAAGTTCCGGCATCGAATTTTCCACAAATGTTCCAAAGAGAGGTTCGGGGATTGTTAAATCCAGAAGGGTTTTTAAGTTTTTAAGGTGCGAGCGAGTAATGTGGAGAGGAAACCGGTAGTAGACATTTTGATACAAAACTCCTGGATTAGCACAAGAAAGAAGTTTGATCCCTTCGATCGGAACTTGCTGTTGATCGATGAGAATGCAAGGACGCAGGAGAATTTTTGAAATTGGAGGGGCCAGATATTCTATGACAAACTTTAACCCAATGGGCTGTGGAGAAAAGCGGAGAGGGTTTTCTAGGCTCAGTTCGTACAATCCTGGAAGTTGAGGGAGCTCTCCCTCTTCATGGTTGGTAAAACCCCCTTCTAAAAGTGACGCATTGGCAGCTTCAAAAGTGTGATAGAAAAGCATGCCAAAAAGTTCCAAGTCAATTTGAGCGATGCGATATCCCTTTTCAGAAGTGGGTTGTTCTTGAAATCGAGCCTGATTCATTAACATTTTAATGATAGGGCGTTGCTTGGCATCGAAAGAGTTTAAAGAAAAGCAATATCGCTTACTTCCAATAAAAATCGGTTCCTCATAGCGTAGGACCTCCATAAACCTTTTAATGTAGGGTATGTGAAGAGGTTTAGAACGAGAAGGAATGCGGAGTGCGAGCTGCAGCTCTACAAAACAACGACCGTCGAACTGCTGTGGTATGGAGAAAACGCAGATTGCCTCTGCTTTATCAATCTCATATTTCTCTTGAGCCCGGAAAAAAGGTGATGTGGCGAGTAGTTCAGAAGAAGCAATATATTCTTGAAGTACTTGCTTTTGATAATGTTCTTCTTGTTTTTGGGTTTGTTTTGTTTCTGCTTCTTTAAATTTTTCAATGAAAGCTTGCTTTTCTGCTTCATCGAGATTTTGTTTTTCAGCAAGTGTTTCTAAATTGTTTTCTTTCGAATAACTCACCATAATTTCATCTAATCTTTCTTCTAAATAAAAGATCAATGCAGCAAGGTGTTGGCAATCGTAGTTATAGGGGCAGTCACAGTTGGAATCAGTGGTTTCACATTCTAAACGATTTATTTCGATCTCACTTTCATAGTGGCTTTCATATTGACCTTGAACTCTGCCGCTAATGCGAACTACTCGTTGATCCAAATGAAGAATTTTAGCTGTAACCACTTTTTTTTTTTCGTAAAGCTCTTTTCCTTCTTTAACAATCCCTGAGGAAAAATCTTGCCGGAGTTTTCTAAAATTCAACATTTTTTACCTACTAAGTGATGATTCCAAGCGAAACCTGTGTTTTACTTGATTTTTAAGACTTCCGCAACAAAAATTGTAAGCAGTTCGAAGAGAAATTCATGCTATAAATTTTTTATCTCAAAGGAGCTCATGTATGATGGCAATAAGCCCATCTTTTTACTCCTCAACTCCCATTCATTTGCAACTATCTGAGCAAGAGACAAAGCAGCTTCATCGCAAAATTCACCGAGCTTTCGTTAAAAGAGGTACCGATTTGCAATTTATTACTCAAGCTCCTTGGTATAAGCAAGCTATATGTCTCGCTTGTGTTAGTGCTCCGACGGCAGCAACCTTCAATCTCAGCATACATGCCTTTAATTTTTTGGGTCAACCGTGGTCAAAAATCTTGGGAGTCTCGTGTTGGGTGGTATCTAGCTTCAGTTTTGGCACTTTTATCGTCGTTTCTACGGTGAGAGCATTGGATCAGTGGGAGAAGATTTCTTCCACCAAAAAAATCAGAGATCTTTTCAAATATGCCACTGCTTTTTTGTTAGGGATGGTTGGAGAGGTTCCTTTTGCTTTTGTAACTTTTAAATATAGTGGTTTGGGAGCTGTTGGTGCATGGGTACAGCTGCCTTTGGGCTCTGTTCCCAATATCCCTTCCTGGATGGTTTTTTTACATGCTCCCAAGGAAAGATTTCTGAAACCCTGTGTGTCAAACTTCAGAAACTTATTGCCGAGAAAGTTATCTTGTTTACCTTCCCCATCAGAGCAGGAGATGATCTGGACGAGAGCAAAGGCAGAATTTGCAGGGCTTCTTGAACTACGCCTGGGCAGGTTACGACAAGAAAATTCTGAGTTTCTTTCTAATTTATGGAAAAATGTGAACCGAAATCGGAATCAGCCTCAGCAATGGGATGAGCTGTTTCGTCACTACATTTTGCAAATTATTCAGAGTAGCGATGTAGAGAATTTTTTTGCTGCTCCTGTGTTCACTAGCGAATGGATAGCGACCTTTATATGGAAAGCGTTGTTCCTTCTCTTTGCCCTTAATTCTGCGGAATACTCAATTCTTAATGCTAATGGAGGGGTGAAAACGGTATTGCGCTACTTTTTTTGTAATACCACACTCCCAGAATTTTCTACCGCGATTAATATTACGGAAAAAAATCACCTCTTTAATCAAACAAGAGCATATCTTGATTTTTCCTGCGAAGAGTGGATAGAAAAGATCTGGGTGCAAGTTTGTTGTCTCGCACTTGCCTTTACCTGTACTCTTTCAAATAACTTCTTTAGATTTCAATACGCATGGCAATCTGGATTGCATGTGTTGAAACAATTTTTTTTGTTTTTTCGTAAAGATCCCGCAATCAATAGGTGGAATCAGACCCTTAAACAAAGGGAACGTTGCCTCGCAGGATGCAGCTCGTTTCTACTGGCAGCATCCGTACTACCCCAGTTTGCTATTGTTCGCTGGGAGAACCAACGTAATTTTCCCTTTTCCTTGAGAATGGCTTCCATGATTTACGGTGCGGTATTCAGCTGTTTTCTTGGTTCGATCCTTCTAAGAAGGATGCTCCTTGACGCTATAGAAGCGTGCCATGGTACACTGGGGAGCGCAGAGGAGCAATCACGAATAGCTGCAGAACAGGTAGCAGATTCATTTATACAAGCTTTTTATGGGTTATCAACAGCGGAATTTCGAGCAATATTTATTTCTCTGGATTTGCCTATGAACTATTGGGATCACCTAGCCCAGCAGCTACCCGCCCATTTAAGAGAAACCTTTAAGCAGGAGAGAGCGCAGCTGGTATCAATGCTTTCCATACAACATTTAGAAAACCTTTCAGAGGAAGAAAGAGGAATGGGAAATCTATCGAGAGGAGTGCATTTGTAGGGCAGTAACGTGAAAAAAATAGTTACAGCTATAGAAAAAAAGAGAATTTTCGATATCGTGGTGAGTGTTTTTTGCATTGGTTTGTTTCTCATTGTAGGGGTTTTTATCGCCATTTTGGTGAAAAGTTGTTCCAAAGGTCCTATTTTTCACTATTGCAAAAGGGTAGGAAAAGAAGGCAAGACTATCTATTGTTGGAAATTTCGTACGATGTGCGAGGGGGCTGATAAAAAACTCGATGAGATTTTAGAAAAAAATCCTGAACTTCAAAAAGAGTGGGATCTCCATTACAAACTCAAGAACGATCCTCGTATCAATGGTTTAGGAAAGATACTTAGAAAAAGCTCTCTGGATGAACTTCCTCAGCTTTGGAATGCATTTAAGGGGGACCTCAGCATTGTAGGTCCTCGCCCGGTAACCGAAGAGGAAGTGAGGGTCTATTTTCGAGATAAAGCAGACAAAATTTTGTCCGTTCGCCCAGGATTAACAGGCGTTTGGCAAATATCGGGAAGAAATTTACTAACCTTTGATGAACGGGTATATCTTGAGGAGAGCTATATCGATCGACAGTCTTTGAAATTAGACCTTTGGATTATTTTGAAAACCATTTTCAGATTATTTTTCTCCAAAGGAGCTTTTTAAAAATGGGATTCAAATGAATATTTTAGTCATAGGCGGTGGAGGATATGTCGGTAGTCATCTCTGTCTGGCTTTAAAACAGCATGGATTTTCCCCCACTATTTATGATCTTGCTTGCTCTGACTTTCTATGGGAGTTGCTCGGAGAGCCCCATGTTATCCTGGGCGATGTGAGGAATTTTGCAGCTCTTGAGAATGTTTTTGAGGTTTATCGCCCTCTAGCCGTCATCCACTTAGCTTCCTTCATCGATGTTAGAGAGTCTTCCTTAAACCCCTTAAAATATTATGACAATAACGTGGCGGGAACTATTTCTTTGTTAAAGGCCCTAGCTCTACATCAAGTCCGATTTTTACTTTTCTCAAGTTCTGCGGCTGTTTATGGGGAACTCCCTAGTCCGATTTCTGAAGAGCAGATTTTGAAACCAATTAATGTGTATGGCAGGTCAAAAAAGATGGTTGAGGAGATTATTACTGATTTTTCTCAGGCGTACGGAACCTCCTTCATTATTTTGAGATATTTTAACGTAGCTGGAGCGGATGCCTCTGGGAGGCTAGGGGAAATGCATGAGCCAGAAACTCACCTCATTCCCTTAGCTATTCGTAGCCTTATGAAACAAGGCTACCCACTCAAGATCTTTGGAAACGATCACCCGACCCCTGATGGCACACCCATTCGAGATTACATCCACGTCAGTGATGTTGCTGACGCGCATGTAAGATCTCTACGATTTTTGTTGGAAGGGGGCAGATCATCTATTTTTAATATTGGAAGTGGTAGGGGGCATTCGGTGTTGGATGTTCTCCGGCAGATAGAATTCTACACCTCTCAACAAATACCTTTAGAAATATTACCACGAAAAGCTTTAGATCCTTCCAGTTTGATCGCTGACATAAATTGCATTAAAGAAACTCTTCAGTGGGAGCCCGTACACGATCTCGGGAGTATCGTGCAGTCAGCCCTTCGTTGGCACCATGCTTGTGAGAAGGCTTTGTTATGAGAGAAGTTTCTCTTTTTTTTCCTTTTACTTTGGCTCTACTAGCTGCCTCCTTCGGGTCTCTTCTCTTCCCTCTACTTTCGTTACACACTTTTACTCCTTTTTTAGCAATTGCTTATCACACTTCATCTTTTACCAAAGCGATCTGGATTGCTGCTGGTTCTGGGATGATTGTGGATCTGCTGAGTTCCGAGGGAAGATTTGGCCTTTACACTCTGACGTTCATTCTAACGACTCTTTGTGTTTATCATCTTAAGAGATATTTTTTTGAAGATAAGCCATTGGCATTTTCCTTCTATACGAGTTCTATCTCATGGGTAGCGACCTTTAGTTACGCTCTTTTGCTGTACCTTTTTTACAGAGAGAGGGATTATTCTTTTTCTTCTTTTTGGGTCGACCTCTTTTTTTTCTCTCTACTAGATGGGATTTATGCTTTTTTGTGGTTTACATCTCCCGTAAAGTGGTATCTTTCCCTTAAAAGAAAGGGATGGAGGGCATTTTTTCAAAAATTTAAGCGCAAAAAAAAATTATCTTAGGCAAGAGGAATCGATGGAGCATCAAAAACAATGGAGAGAAGTAGCTATACAGGCGGCTCTTGAAGCAGGAAAGTTATTGCGCAAAGGTTTTGGAACTTCCTTACAGATAATCAATAAGCCAGGTCATCACAATCTCGTCACTCAATATGACTACGCTTCTGAAGCACATATTTTCTCCTTTTTAATGAAGAAATTCCCCTCGCATGGTTTTTTTGGGGAAGAAAGAGGGCAGAGCAAGGAAGGCGATGTGCTCTGGATTGTCGACCCTTTAGATGGAACGGTTAACTTTGCTCACAATATTCCCGTTTTTTGCGTGAGTATTGCTGCTTTCTTTCAAGGAGAGGTGAGGATAGGGTGTATTTATCAACCCATGACAGAAGAGCTTTTTTGGGCGGAAAAGGGAGAGGGTGCTTTTCTAAATGGAATGCCATTGAAAGTCACTTCTACTCCTTGTTTAGAGGAGGCTTTTCTAACAACAGGTTTTCCTTATAATCTTGAAGAGGATCCGCTTCATTGCATTGAGACCTTTTCTCGTTTGACGAAAAGAGGGATACCGATTCGACGCTTGGGGTCTGCTGCTATAGATCTTTCTTATGTGGCTGCAGGGCGTTTTGATGGATATTGGGAGGTTTCTCTACAACCTTGGGATTTTGCAGCAGGAAAATTGTTGGTTGAAGAAGCAGGAGGGGTGGTTACCCGTTACGATGGTGCTCCGTTAAATCTCCTTGAGGCAAATCCTCTTCTAGCCGCGGGTCCCTCTCTTCATCTTTCTATGCAGCGAGCTTTGGTCCTGTGATCCTTTTAGAAGGAAGTAAGGTAGGAAACGCTATTTTAAAAGAGTTGAAAGGCAGAACAGCCTTTTTTACCTCGCCACCTGGGCTTGCCTTCATTTTAGTAGGGTCTCATCCCGCTTCACAGATATACGTTCAGATTAAAAAACAAAAAGCCCGTGAGGTAGGAGTTGTTTCACAAGACTATTACTTTTCCGAGAACGTTTCTCAGGAAGAACTACTCTTATGTATCGAGCAATTAAATCGAGACCCTCGAGTTCATGGAATTTTACTTCAACAGCCTCTTCCTGGACATCTTTCCCTTCGTTCTCTGTTAGAAGCTATCACACCTGCCAAAGATGTGGATGGTTTTCACCCTCTAAACATGGGCCGCTTACTCATGGGGGATGAGGGAGGGTTTATCCCATGCACGCCTTTAGGCATTCACCAACTCCTTATCTCCTATGAGATTCCACTAAAAGGAAAACATGTCGTCATTGTAGGGCGCAGCAATATCGTAGGAAAACCCCTTGCTGCACTGCTGGTTCAAAAAAAAGATTCTGCCAATGCGACAGTTACCTTAGCTCATACAGCGACAAGTGATCTTCAAGAAATTACCCGTTCTGCAGATATTTTAATTGTAGCTATAGGAAAAACGCGCTTCATAGGGCCTTCGATGGTCAAGAAAGGTACAGTAGTCGTCGACGTCGGTATCCACCGACAGGGAAGTCACATTGTGGGGGATGTCGATTTTGAACAGGTCGCTCCTCTTGCTTCTCATATTACACCCGTTCCGGGAGGAGTGGGTCCTATGACTGTGACTATGCTTCTGTCAAACACTCTATTGAGTTTTGAAAGAAGTGGACATTGATGTTGAGATAAAAAAATTTTTATATATTTAAATTTATTTTTTTACTATCATCATCACATGATAAGCATACCCTATAACTTACCTATAACTTCTGTTAGCAATTATTTTGACGACCCCCTTTCTGTTCGCATGAAGATGTTTCAGTGGGCAGAGAAGTACCTTGCAGTATGGAAGAAAACTGAGGCGGAAATTTTCTCACGCAACAGTTATCGCGAGTATGAAGTTCAAATTATCGATAAAAAGCCTTCGCCTCTTATCACAACACTTCAGGTAAGTTCTTTCGTTCTTTGCCCTTTTCTTCCGATAACTGCTCTTGCTATAAAGACATTTTATCGATGGAAATATTCTTATTGCATTTCAGAAGACGCGAGTGATCCTCGTTGTCGAATATTTGCTCCATTAGAGACGCAGCAAATTCGTAGTTGTCCTGCTTTTTTATCTCCAAATCAACAAGCACGCTTAAACGTAATAGAAAGGGCTCCTAATTCATTAGAGATTTCTTTTAAGACTGCTTGCTTGGTGGAGCCAATAGTTACAAAGGCACATTCTCTCTTTGTGCGACATCAGGATTATCAGGAGCATGTTGTGAGTGCACGAGTGGTAGTCAGTTTTGAAACCTCATTGAATAGGAGTAAAGGGATTTATGGAACACAAGGTGCTATTTCCGAAGACGCGCATCGATTACTTCGAGTATACCAAAAAATAGTAAGAACTTCTTTCAAGCACAACACCGCTGCTATGATTGATAGTGGAGAAGTTTTGAAAGCTATAGGATGCTACAAAGTTGTTATAATTAAAGACGAAGTAAGAAGCAGTCGTGACGGAGGTTTTAACAAAGACACTTTGTATGGGGGATTTTATAATGCGCTTCATCTCATTCATCAATACAATGAGAAGGTAAAAAGCAGTCCTATTTTAGAGGTAGATTTCCCTACAATAGGTAGCGATCTTGATGACATAGCTCACAAAAATACCATGCCTGTTCTTATAGAGAGTTTTTATGATTTTTTTGTAGCATATCCGCTATCAGCTATTCAATCTGTGACTCTTTATTACTTACCTTTGACTTCAGTAAATCCCATCTACGCATGCCAACAATCTCTTCGGAATAATTTGCTAGCAAATTCCTGCTTCCTTCCTTGTAAAGAAGATGACAAGGATATAGAAACCAAGCCGTTGAAGGAGAAAAAAAGTCCTCTTGTGAATTCAGAGGATTTATAGGAAGCTGTAATAGCTATGTCCGAGCAATGCTGACTTATTTTCTATTTGCAAGCAAAGATTCTTAATAAGAAGGTGACATCAAATATTTTCTTTTTGTATAATAAAAAATGTGACATTAAGTTTTCTTGTTGTAGCTGGGTTGCATGACGATGGCAGCAGTTTCTTACTCTAAAGAAAGAGAGGTTATTCAAAGGCAGGAACTTTCACGTAGTGCAGAACAACTCACGCGTCTTCCGAAGAGAATTGTTCAATACGTTGGTGAAGTACGTCTTAAGTTTGCTTTGACTAAGGGAATTCTTTCTTTTGACCTAGGCACAAGTGATCCTTCTCATAACAGAATATTCGCCCCTCCAGCTACACGCGTTGTGCGGAAACTCGACGACCTCGATACAGCAATCAACACTCTATTTCTAAGAAGTAGGTTAGAGAAAAAAGGCAACAACTTATCTTTCAGATCGCACTCCTCCTCTTTGTTTCCTTTTCACTCTGTGAACTTCGAACAACAAGCTTCGCCTTTGAGTTGTTTTGAGAAAGTAGTAATAAGTTTCTCTAACATCGAGCCTCGAAGTTATGCACTCGATGAAATCCTTTTTAGGATTGGTGGAGGAATGGAATATGCATTAGAGTATCAGTTTCTCTTTCTTTACTACAAGCATGGGCTACGCATACCTCCTAATATAGCTCATGCTGCTATGATTCATTCCTCTGCTGAGCTGAGGTCCAAAGGAATTCACAAGATAGTTGTCGGCTCTGGAGAGTTGAGAGAGAGAGGAGGCTCTATAC
>Ga0187894_10001348_pt1 | contig 31779 bp, 35 predicted proteins | sample GBC1701081metaG_FD_136650 | JGI IMG/M metagenome (GOLD analysis project Ga0187894, IMG submission 136650) | White microbial mat communities from a lava cave in the Kipuka Kanohina Cave System on the Island of Hawaii, USA - GBC170108-1 metaG ...
CCGGTAGATGACCTGGGCCGGCTTCCTGATCGAAAAGCACGGGGCCAAGGATACTGGTGGCATGAGGCCTTCGAAGCGCTCACCACTCTCCGGCAACTCGGCGCTGACGATTGGCGCCTGAGCATGTACTTCAGTACGGATATGGCTGGCAACCAGCCGGATCACTCGCTCCGCTTCTGACCAGCCAACATGCTCGCCAGTGTCAATCCGACCTTCACCGGCCTTGTCGAGCCAGAGACGGCCATCAGGGTTTACCATCACCTCGATGACAGCCGGATCATCGAGTGCCTCCGCGATGCTCGTTCCGAATGCGGTTCTGAGCATTGTGCGACGGCGCTCCATCGCCTTGATCGCTCCGGGGGAATAGAGTTCAGGCATGGACGTCCTGCTCCATTGGCGAAGCACCCGGCGCCGGCGACGCGGATACGGAAGAGTCCGGCGCCGGGGCTTCTCCCCTCGGGGTTCTGGATTGGGTCTTGGGCATCATCTGCATCTCGTCGAGATCCCGTGAAAAGAGATCGGGATCGGTCTCGACGATGCGTTCCAACACCTCGCCAACGATGTTCTGTCCGCCGGCCAGCCGCTTGCCGATCTGGGCAACGAAGAACTCGAAACGCTGTTGACCGAGCGCTCGCGCGGGCTCCTGCTCGGAACGTGGCAAAGGCGGTGTGATGGTGAGGTAGTAGCGAATGAAAAGCGCCAGACTCTCGAGAACGATCAGCTGATGCCGGTCGATCTGGGCCAATTGCTTCGACATTCGGTCGAGACGTCGGAGGATTGCAGCTTCATTGCCCTGATCGCGCTCGGGATTTAGAAACCTGTCCAGCGCCTTGTCGACGATGGCCGATTTATTGACGCCGGGGCGCTTGGCCGCCAGGGCGAGCCGTTCGGCAACATGGTCGGAAAGATAGGCAGAAAGGCGCGGCTTCATCTGGATGTCCTTCAGAATTTGGGAGCGAGATCGTCGTCATCACGCGTGTTGGTCGCATAGGCGCGCTGAACGGCCGATCGGGCGAGAGGATCTGTGTTCCTCGAGGCCACCCCGAAATCGTCATCGAGGAGAGCCAGGTCGTTGACAGGCTCATCTTCTTGCTGGGCCGCCTGCGCGGGCTCCGCCCAAGGCTCGCGTTTCAGTCCGCCATCCTCTTCGGTGCTGCCGGAAATGAGCTCGAACCACGGCTTATCGAGGCGCGTATCGGGCTTTCGGACCTGCCCGCTCCAGTAATCACCACTGGGTGCCGGCGCATCAGGGTATGGCCCGTCGCCCAATGCCGGCGGCGGCAATACCCTCCCCCTGAAATTGGCATCGGCGTAGTATTTGAGCTTCTTGGCCTTGATCGGTGGAAGGCCGGCAACAAGGACAAGCTCCTCTTCCACCGGAAGCTGCATGACCTCGCCGGGCGTGAGCAACGGCCGTGCTGTCTCCTGCCGGCTCACCATCACATGGGCGAGCCAGGGTGCCAGGCGGTGACCGGCATAGTTGCGTTGGGCTCGAAGCTCTGTCGCTGTGCCTAGAGCATCAGAGATACGCCTCGCTGTGCGTTCGTCATTCGCCGCGAAGGCAATCCTCACGTGGCAGTTGTCGAGGATTGAATTATTTTCGCCATAGGCCTTGACGATTTGATTGAGCGACTGGGCGATCAGATAGGCCTTGATCCCATATCCGGCCATGAAAGCCAGTGTCGTCTCAAAAAAATCGAGCCGCCCCAAGGCCGGAAACTCATCCAACATCAGGAGAAGGCGACGACGACCGGAGTTATCCGATTGACCATCGAGCTTCTCCGTCAATCTTCTGCCGATCTGGTTCAAGATCAGGCGGACGAGCGGCTTGGTGCGGCTCAAGTCGGCGGGAGGAACCACAAGATAGAGAGAAACCGATCTCTGAGCCGAAACAAGGTCGCCGATACGCCAATCACAGGCTTCCGTGTTGCGGGCAATAATGGGATCGCGATAGAGGCTCAGGAAGCTCATTGCAGTCGAAAGCACACCGGAGCGTTCATTCTCGGACTTATTGAGGAGCTCGCGCGCTACCGAGGCAATAACAGGGTGAACCTTCGGCTTCCCCTCGCTCCCAAGATGATTGGTGGTCATCATGATCTTGAGGGTGCGCTCGATCGAGCGCGATGGGTCAGACAGGAAGGTCGCAACCCGGGCCAGAGTCTTCTCTTCCTCGGAATAAAGGACATGCAGAATGACACCAACAAGCAGCGCGTGGCTGGTCTTCTCCCAATGGTTGCGTCGTTCCAGCGCACCTTCCGGGTCGACCAGGATATCGGCGATGTTCTGGACATCCCGGACTTCTGCAACGCCCTTCCGGACCTCAAGGAGAGGGTTGTAGCGAGCACTCCTTGGATCGGCTGGATTGAACAGCAGGCAGTGCGAGAACCGCGCCCGCCAGCCTGCCGTCAATTGCCAGTTCTCACCCTTAATGTCATGGATGACGGCAGAGCCTGTCCAGGTCAGCAACGTTGGGATGACCAGGCCGACGCCTTTGCCTGACCGGGTCGGCGCGAAGGCGAGAACATGTTCAGGCCCATCATGGCGGAGATAATCCTTCGCCAATCTCCCAAGAAACACACCTCTACCGGCAAGCAGGTTGGAAGAGCAGAGTTCCTCCGGGTTGGCCCAACGCGCCGAGCCATAGGTCGTGACGATCTGGTTCTGCCGGGCTCGCCACAACGATCCAACAATCGCGACAACTGTTCCAGCCAGTCCGCTTCCCGCCGCGAGCATTCCCGCCTTGCGAAATACCGTCGGTGCATAGGCCTCGTAGGCATACCACCATTCGAAGAGGCGCCACGGGTGGTAGATCGGATGGCCAACCAACATGACAAGCGGCTCACCCAGCCGTGGCTGATTGCCAAGCATTGTCGCTGCCCATTGTGTAGAAGCCCACAAGCCTCCCGCCACAATCGAAGCGACGAGGCATCCCTGTCCTACAAGAATCTTTCCTGGTGTCACGATCTGATCCGCTTATCCCGGAGTCTCTCTCCGGATGGCAGTCAGCATCGCGCTACACACACGATTTGCTAATTGGGAAAGCCGTGAAATCGGGAGTATTGTGGATGCCACCAGCCGAATGCTCCTGTCGGTAGTGGCGTATGCCTCCGGCCCGGTGACAACGTAACAAAGGACATGCAGCAAGAGTAATAGAAAACTAGTCGGCGTGAATGCGATCAGTCAAAAAGTAAATTCCCAGCATCGTTATCGACAAGACGTGCCAGAGCAAAAAGTAGCAAACGAATGTTGCCGGCACCTGCAGGAGCAAGATTGACGGTAATGTGGCAATCCAGCCAGCAAAACCATCGCCTAGAATAATGAGGACGAGGATTACTAGGCTTGTCGAGCAAAGGTAGCCGAACAAATAGCAGATGAATTGCCGGCGAGTGAGCTGAATGTCCTCAGAATGGCCGGCATACTCCGTATTGACCGTTAGAACTGCTGGATTGCCTCGAAGAGAGGATTCTAGCTTTGGCGAACCGAACGTCGCTACCGCAGCTAGCGCAGCCAGGAAAAAGGGCGCCAGCAACTCGAAAAGGCCACGAAAGCCAGAGAGTACGCCGCCTTCACCGAATAAGCTTGGCATGCCAGCCGCGCCAAAATGGACGACCGTCGTGATGAATGCCAATACGGCCGGAATGATGAAATCAAACACGCGTTTTGAATAGTAAAGATGCTCTCCATCCCGGATTCTAATGTAGTTAAAACACGAGCCTAGTTGGTTCATCCACCAAAACATCGCTTTCACCAATATTTTTGGGTGAACAAAAGCTGCTTTAATTTATCGACTATTTCGGGATTAGCCTTGCTGACGCAGCCCTGCAACTCATTCTTGAATCCATCGATCACTTTTGATCGCGAATACAGCATGTCCTTAGCGTCGGACTTCGAGATCTCATGCATATTGAGCTTCGGACGGAGTTGGCCCCGTTCCGTGTCCAAGATAATCCTCACTTCCGCCGGGTCCGGTGAGTTACTTGAATACCTTTCGATCAGCCAGTTCGCCATCTTTCCGATTTTGCTCATGTCCTTTGTCTTTTCTATTTTGACGGTGAGCTTCATGCCGATTTCATCAATTATCAAGGGCGCGTCCATCTTGCCCTTCTTTTCAACCTTTTGCGCCAGCTCCAGCCCTATGGCGTTGCCGGCTTCAACATCTTCTTTCAAGCTGTCACTAAAATGTGCCATAGCCTGGAGTGACGGTGTATAGACTGTCTCAGTCTTCTTCTTGTTCTTACCTTTACCTGTCTCCTTCACATAGACAAACTCATGGGCGTTCTCATGGGCATATTTTTTCACCAGAGCGTTCATCAAGCCAGTCATCCAAGTGCGCGACACACCATCAATCATCTCGTAAGCGGCGCGATAAATGGGGCCTTGTTTTGTCTTCGTTGTCGACTTCAGCGCTACTGCAAAATGGGCTGACTTTGCAGACACGCTATTCCTATCCGGCGGCAACGATGGGCTTACTTTCAACGTCTTGACATTTGCCCATCCCGGAGGGCTGTCTTCAGGAAGACCGTGGGTGAACACCATCGTTACAACACCACCCACATCTGCGATGTCAGCAATGTAGATTATGTCTCGTTCGTTAGTAGCTTCATCAGGGGTGAGAACTACCCCTTTCTCCGTGGCCCAACCGATCGCCTTGTTCTGCTCATAAGCCTGAATGACTATTTTTAGCAGAGTGTTGAAGTCGACGATTACGTCGAAAGCGGGATACTTGGTTGCGCGCAATTCGATCAAACTGACGATGCGCTGATTTTTCGTGCCAGCCATTCTGTCCCCCATGCCCTAGCGGCATGTTACAGGATGCTCTCAAATTCTCCATCCTGAAAATAGCTGTTGCCTTCTTTTTCTCCTAAACCGGCCCACAATCCGGCGAGGAAATTAGGCAATCTTCTTCACTCGACGCTGGAGGCCGAGCCGAATGGGTTTGTCGTTGCCGATCCCCTTCATAAGCGCTGCGGCCCGCTTTGCCAGTTCTGCGTAGCTGTCCGCCTTAACATCGGCGCGCCGGCGTGCCCGAGCTTCTTTAGCCAGCGCCTTGAGCTGATTGACGCTCAAATCCTCGGGATAAACCCACCTACGGATACCGTCGATGCGGATAGAAATGCGAGTATCGATTCCAGCAAAGAAGTCCGGAAAAAGCCGCGGCTCTTTCGGTTCGAACTCGGCGAAGATCTGGCGCACCCAGTCACCCAGAGCCTGCCTCAAAAGGCGGTTCTTTTCTTCCTCAAGCCCTTGAGGTTCGGAGTCAAGAAAGCGATCAACGATTTCGGGCGTGGACGGCCGGTCCTTACTCGACAAACCTGAGATGCTTTCCCTCAGCAGCGAGCGAAGCTTTACCTTTGCGGTCGGCATGGCGGCGCCACTCCTGGGCGAATCGGAGCAACCAGTCTACCGCAGCGTCGAGGTTTGGTGCAATCTCGTCAAGGTCGATATCCTCAAGCATAGTGACGGCCTCGGCAGGATCGAGAGTCATTTCGCCCAGGCTGGTAATGGCGAAATAGGCAGCGCTCCGATCCTGCATGCGGCGCTCGTTCGCCGACCGTGCCATCGCGGCAGGCGATGGTGGACGGGTTTGGCGCTTGCGCTTTTCCCGGGGGAATTTGACGATGTTTCCCATGACTGGATTGTCCGCCGAACTCGTTAAGGGCGTTCTAACGTTATGCTCATCTGGCCCGGCAGCGATTCCTACGCAACTTCCGTAAAGGGCCTTTTGCCCACTACCCTTTCGAGAAGCGGCACAGCTTTTAAAATGACTTTCAGCGGCCTGGGCCAGTCACTTCATGACCACCGCCAATGAGCCCTCGTTTAATCCTCAGTTCCTGGACGAACACTTGCCAAGGTACAAGGAAAAATTCTCTAGAATTCTTTATGATCGCGAACTTGCCACTCGCAAGTTCAATTGACTGCTGATAAGTCCCATTGATTACGTTGCCATCTACAAGCTCGCCGAAAGCAAGACCCAGACTCCTCGAGAGCGTCAGACCGGCACGTGTGATTTCCCGATCAATTAACGTGCCAAGGAGATTTGGCGCGGGCTGAAAGACTCCCGTCTCCGAGTTCTTTCCCAGACCTTGTGCAAGTAACCACTGCCGACGACGAATGAGAGATCGTTCAACTTCGGCACCAAAATGCTCTTGCCTCATCACACTTGAACGCGCTGAAACTATCTGCTTATCCAACCAAGTCGCACCATTCGCATCGGCAAGCTGTTCGAGGGGAAGATGAGACAGTATCCGAACTCGTGTTTGCCTCTCTTGATCAGATTCCAGTTTCACATTCTCTACAGAAACAATCATACCCTTCTCGGGCACCAGTTCCGGTGGGATGCGGCCGACATCGGCATAGTGCACCCGTCCATCGGTACCGTCGACGACCAGGTAGTGTTTGTCGTTCAGCTCATCGGAAAGACCAAGACCTGAAACCCTGCCGACGATCCTCGAGCCACTGCACCCTGCGTCGAAGATCGCAAATCCTCCGGCAGGCCGATCGATGCCGGCCTCGCGGATGATCCGATGCATCGTCTTAAGAACGTCGTCCCGCCCGCCAAGCTGTTTGAGTTTGAACTCGGCTTCGCCCGAGATCTCCCAAACGCCTGTCCGCCGCTCCATCGCAAGACCAAGCTTTTCCAGCTTGCGGAGACGTCCCATATAGGCGGCGTGGGTCTCGGGGTCTGAGGGTGGGATCGCACTCACTACCAGGAACCCCTCGCGAACCTCTTTTAACAGTGCCCGGTCGAGACGGGTAAAGCGGTCAGCCTCAATCTCTCGATCAAGTTTGCGGGCAAAGTCTCCCTCGATCTCTGGCCCAAGCTCCAGCGTAACGAGGTCCCTGGCCCGTTCACGGATGCCGTGGCTCATATAGTCCCTGGCAATGACCAGATCCTCGCCACGATCATCCTTTCCCCGGACGACGATGTGCGTGTGAGGATGGCCCGTATTAAAATGATCGACGGCGACCCAATCGAGCCTGGTCCCCAGGTCCTCCTCCATCTTCCGCATGAGATCGCGAATGAAGGGCTTGAGATCGGCTATCTCGGTCGCGTCCTCGGCCGAGATTATAAAGCGGAACTGATGGCGATCGCCGTCCGCCTGCTCAAGGAAACCGGCGCCGTCAGCATCATCTGAAAGGGCATCGTAGAGACGGCCGGGCTTGCCCTCCGGCGTAACGCCGTCACGCTGGAGATATCGGAGGTGAGCTCTAGCGGCACCGAGGTCTCCGGACTTGAGCTTCGCGATGCGTGCTTTGACGATGACGCGCCGGCGACCGCCCGCCACGAAGCCTGCACTTGCCATCGTTCCAAAAGCTGCACCCCGAGCGCACCGGCTCCCCGAAAACGAGCTACCGCTTTTGCCGAGATGGCCTGCCTTCTGAGCAGCATGCATGACTCGATTGACGTACCGGTCCAGGCGCGTGCCCCGCTTCCAACCAATACGGCCCAAGCGAGGCATAAAATCGTAGGTCATGATGCTGCGATCCCTCAACACGAAGCCGTCTTACTTCAGAAAATGGGCATTCCAGCTGCGGATGCAATATGGCGTTGAAGATTCGGCGCACGATCAATGCGTTGGTGTCAGATTGACTCCATATCTCGCGCGGTGGCGTTAAGCAGGTAGATCATTTTCAACAACTTAACTCATACCCAACACCACTGCTTTTATCTTGCCCTACTAATCGGGATTGATCAGTATGCTGATGATATCTTTAGCATGCTCGCATATTCGTCTCCTCGCGTCAATCAACTCTGATGCACAGAGTTCGCTTTGCGACAGTCGCTTCCACGCTGGCGGTTCATGCATTACTTCGAGATCGGCACACAAGACCGTCTCATGCTCATCATCCGTTGTTCATCAAACAGGGCAGTCCAAGCACTCATAGCGCACTCACTTCGCAAGCGAAGTGGTAGCAGGCAAGATAGCGGACATACCCCGTTTTGCGACCCCGCCAGGGGTGCTTCCACGCGCGTGGAACTCTCTATCTTTGTCGATTGACGGCTAATTTTTCCATCCTCTCATCGCAGCTCAGACAGCCTTTGGCGACGGCAATTCCAGCTTTTCGACGATGGCTGCACCGGCAACATAACGGAACTCGGTGCCATCGATCCACATGCGGTGAAGGATGACCGCGAGCTTGCGGGCCACCGCCACAATGGCGTTCATCATGCTCGTGCGCTTGGCGATTCGCATACCCCAGGCTCTGAGCGCCGACCATCTTCTGACCCGCAAGAGCAAGCTCGCCGCTGCCTCGCAAAGCGCGGTTCTAACGTCACCATCTCCCTGTTTGGTGATCCGTCCGTCTATGTCGATGGTGCCGGATTGCCACTTGCGGGGTGTCAATCCGAAGTGTGCGCCGACAGCTCTGGAACTGGTGAATCGCAATGGATCATCGATGCCGGCCCGGAATGATAGAGCCGCTATCGGTCCAACACCGGGCACTGTCATGAAGCGACGGCACACGGGGTCGGCAGCCACGATGGCAATCAGGGCTTTATGCAAGGTATTGTAGCCGCCCATGACGGCGCGCCGCACCTCCAACATTGTCAGTACGAAAGTCTTAAGCGCCCCGTCAGCATCGTCGATGAGTTCCATGATCCGCGCCTCATAGCCGCCCCTTGCCACCGTTCCCACCCGCAAACCGAAGGACCGCAAGGCACCGCGGACGTGGTTCTCAATGTCAATAAGCTTGCGCTTCAGAAGCCGCCGGTTGGCCAACAACAGGCGCAACCGCTGGGCTTCGGGGCTCTTGACATGCACCGCTCTGAACCAGCCCATACGCATCATCTGGGCTATGCCACGCGCATCGTTGCGATCGGTCTTGTTGCGCTGCGCATTGAGTGCTGAGCGCATATGGCGCGCCTCGACCACAATTGCCGGGAAGCTTCTCCTCGTCAGCTCGGCATGCAGCCAGCCGCCCAGTGATGACGCCTCAAGCCCTACTCGCTTTAAAACCCCGCCCTCGATGACAAGCACCTTGTCGATCGCCTGCGGATCGGTCGCTACTTTAACTTCCCGCAGCACTTTGCCGTCACTATCCACCAGGCAGACAGATGTTTCTTCAAGAGAAATGTCGAGACCAGCGTAACAATCCATGACCGGAGCTCCTTCCAATTGTCTGCCGTCCCACCAGCAGTTGTGGCTCCATTCGAAGCTGCGCCGCTACCCCAAAAAAGAAGTGGCGACCAAGCCAAACTGCCCGATTAGAGGAGCCGTCTTAATTGGGCTGTTTTGTCGTTGCAACGTCATGGTGGTCTCCATCATTATGCACACGATATTCCTGTCAATTCACAACTTCGATGACACGGGAGTGTTCACGATATTTCCTTTCTTGGCGAACAATCGAACGGTCCATGCAGTCTTCCGTGCTCATCCTCGCAAGCGAGAGACGGCACATTTTTCCATCGGACGGGCGGGGCATCGGTCACAGGCACTCTCGCGTGATCGGCAGCTTTGTGGGCGCCGTCACAGGCAAGATAACGTGCTTCCCGCATTCTCCAGTCTCCGTTCAACCGTTCCGCCAGGCGGCGGAATCTCGTGCTTCACATCATCGTTCGGGTGGTCATCTTTTCGATTTTCCCGCATCATCCACGCGCCTCCAGCGCCCTTTGCGACAGTGGTTTTTTGGCCACCGGAACACCGCTTCTGAACTCGCTGCCGTCACGCCACATGGCATGCGAGATGATCGCCGGCTTGCGCGCCACCGCCACGCAAGCCGCCCGGTGGTCACGCTTCTTGGCGATCTTTTTGCCCCAGCTTTTGAGCGGCGAGGCCTTGCGGGTCAGGGTCAGAAGGGCGTTCGCCGCCTCGAACAAGGCCGTGCGCACCTCACCATCACCCTTCTTCGAGATGCTTCCCGGCTGGTCGATCGAGCTTCCCGATTGCCAGCGTTTAGGGGTCAATCCGAAGTGGGCGCCCACGGTTCGTGACTTGCGGAACCGACCCGGATCATCGACCGAAGCATAGAACGTCAGGGCCGCCACTGGTCCCACACCTGGCACCCGGGTGAAGCGCCGGCACACCTCGTCGCGCCCCACCACCGTGATCAGCAATTTGTGCATTTTGCAATATTGCTGCCACAGCGCGGCGCGTACGATCAGCAGGCTGTCGACCATGCCAATCAGCACCGGATCGCCCTTCAAACGCTCGCGCACCTCGGCTTCGAAGCAGCCACGGCTGATATTGGTGAGCCTGATGCCGAAGGCCTTTAGCGAGTGCCGGATGGTGTTCTCGATGTCGAGGAACTTACGCTTGATGTTGCGCCGGGCAGTCAGCAACAGGCGCAGTCGGTAGCTTTCGTCGCTCTTGATATGGACGCTGCGATACCAGCCGGTGCGCAGGATGTGGGCCAGGCCGCGGGCGTCATTGCGGTCGGTCTTGTTGCGCATTGCCGATAGCGCAGCACGGGCATGCGCCGCCTCCAGACAGATGATCGGCAGCCCCATCGCTTTGAGCTCCTTGTGCAGCCAGGGCGCCAAAGATCCGGTCTCATGGCCGAGCCGTTCCAGCTTCTTCGCATAAGGCTTGAGGGCCTGGCGGATGGCTTTCGGCACGGTCTCGACCTCGGCTTCGAAGACGATGTTTCCAGCCTGGTCGAGGACACAAAGCGAAGACAGTTTGAGTGCGACGTCAAGTGCGGCATAGTATTTCACGGCTGTTCTCCTCGCGTGGTTTGGGATATGCCAGCGCCCCCGAGTGGCACCCCAATTCTACAGGGAGAACAGCCGCCTTCTCTGTTTTGGGTCCCACACTCTTAAGAGTAGAAAGCACAGCTCGCCCAAATATGGCGGCACTCCCGATTTCGCTCCGAGCTGTGAGCTGTGCATCTGACGCAAGGAAAGTCGTTCATCAGGTTGGCTCAAATGCTGCGTAGCAAACCCTTGGGCTGTTCTCCTGCGGTCGTTTTGGGACGTAACCACCGACCCCCGGCGGTACCTGAATCGTGCAGGAGAGCAGCCCACTATCGAATTGAGAAAATCAGCCTGCCGGTGCCTAGCACCTGGCGCTTCTCAACCGCCCCGAAATACCGGCTGTCGAATGAATCTTTCCGCCTTGACAGCACGAAAATCTCTCCGCTTCGCAACTTCAAGCACCCCCTCCAAGAGGGCAACGGTCGCTTCATTTTGTCTTGCGAAAGAGCCGTTGCACGCAATTCGCCATTCACGAAAACGTATCTTCCAAAACGACAGATGATGTCGCCCTTTTGCGCTGCGACCGGCTTCAGCAACAGGGCCGACGCCGGCAAATAATGCCGCTGGTCAGCTATGGTCGATGCCCAATCGGGGGGCCTGAGGACAGCGACCTCACTGAGGCCTGGCTGACGTCTTTCTATGACATAGAGACCCATCGGGGTACTGGGCGAGGCATTCCAGGCGACAATCGGATTCGATTTCGCGAAGGGCGCGACAACCAAAGCGGCGCAAGCAATGACAGCTGTGGCCAACAGTGCAAGACGAGCCATCTAATACTCCGAAGTGGACTGGCGGCGGCTGTTTTTCGACCACTCGATGAGATCATCCTTGTGATAGAAAATTCGCCCCCCATGCTTGCGGAACTTAGGTCCAGTGCCCATCCAACGCATGTTGTCGAGGGTGCGCTTCTTGAGCCGAAGATACTGCGCGGCCTCGGCTACTGTCAGAAATGGATTCTCTGGATCGTCGGCCATCGGTGACATTCCCGCTGCGTCTGAAAGATGCGGGGAATGTCACTGAAATACGATTGATGCGGCAGTGTCGTTTTTCGCCGGTCGCGAATTCGACACCCCCTCTCTGCACCCTGGCAGGCCTCGCTCGAGCTGGATCAGCCAAGCGTGAAATCGTTCTTCTTAGCCTCATGAATTTGGCCCCGCGCATCGCTGCGCGAGGCCTCTTTTCTACAAGGTCGAGCCTAGTCGGCCGGGTTCCAGATCACGGCATAGACGTCATTATCGTCCTGCCCAGCGGCACGCCCGAGATTGGCATAGAGCTTCTTCGGACCGAATTCGGGAGCCGCGATCGAGAGGCTCACATATTCCTTTCCGCTGTTCTCGCTCTTGCGCAGCCAGGCCGCCCCGATCTCCACACCTTGGGTCAGAACCCTATAGTCGGGCTGGCTGTCGGTGGTCTTCTGGATATTCGGGAGGATGTCGATTTCGGCCCGGATGCTGAGGGTGTGAAGATGGCCCTTGTAGCGTCCATCAGCCTGTTTGGTGACATATCCGATTGCGGTCATGACGTTCTCCTTTTTCGTCTCGCCTCAGGCCCATCCTTCGGCGATGCCGGACCGCCATGACCGCCGGCGGGGGCCCTGAACCCTTGTGGCCGAAGCGGAGCGGAGGAGCCGGAGCATGAGGCTTTTTTGGAGCGCAGCGTCCGCGAGGAGCCGCGAAGCGGCGGGGAAAAAAGCCTCATGCACAGGCTTTCGGGGCGCTTGCCAAGGTCATAGGTCCAAAGGCAAAGCCAAAGGATGGGGCGGCGGCGGATGACGAAAGTGAGGAAAACGCCATGGCCGCAACCGGCACCGGAAACCCCCGGCTGCTGGACCGCATACGCGGCCTTTCCATTCCATCAGCGGGCGATGGACCACCGCCGAATGGCCAATGCCAAGCCCGGCGGCCCTTCGCGATAGGGCTTCTGATCACACGGAGGCCGGCGCGTTAACTGCGCGAGGGTGAGGACAGCGGAAAAGAAAATGTGCGCCTTCCCGATTTCAGCGCCAGAATCTGGTCCGAACAACTATGCCAATCTCGGGCGTGCCGCCGGGCAGGACGACCATGATGCTATGCCGTGATCTGGAGCCCGGCATCCGGGGCGAGGCCTGTCAGGAATAGGCCCCGCGCAACGATGCACGGGGCCAAGATGCTCTGAGAAGATACCACAAGCCTACTGCCGCGTTTCAGCGGCAAAGAGATGTGCGACCTTTTCCCATTCGGCGACAAAACGCAAACCGCCTCTTTCGGTGTAGGTTTTTGCCGGGAAGGCTGCGTAGCGCGGTATCCAATCGGGCTTATGTTCACGCCCGTTTGTGCCCCTGAGATAGTCACGGATGATGCCGCGCTGTACCTTGCCGGTCGCATCCTTGTTCGAGGCGGCGACCGTGTTCCCAGCGATGTCGGCCAGCATGGAATTGAGGACAGTCTTGTCCGTCACAAGGTCGAGGAAAGTATCATCGGGCGTCCAGCTTCCCGCCATGTCGGCGGCAAGAACCCTGCCTGCCGTTTCGGTAATGGCGGTTCCCGCTTCAAGACATTCGGCCATCGCCACGCTCATCAGCCTCAGCACATCGTCATCGCCGAGCTTGAGCAAATCCGCAAAGATCGCGACCGTAGCGTAGTTGTCGCCTGTATGCCGGACGAGATCGGAACGATCCTCGGCGAAGCCCAGGAGTTTCAAGGCGTCGGATCTTATCTCGACGAATTTGCCCTGAGCCGGTCCGGTCTGGACGGAGGTGGCGATCTCCTCTTTGTCAGCTCTCTGCGGCTCGGGCTTCACCTGCCAGAGGCCTGACCCGGCGATCATGTGAGCCAGGACAAGCCTAAGCGCGATCTTGGGCTCCTCGACCAGCCTCAGCCTCACCGTCGCATGACGATGAAGTTCAAGGTAGTTCTGCGCCGCCTTGGTGAGTTCAGGCTTTTCCGTTTTAACTTCGGCCTCGCCGCCCTTCTCGTTCTTGTGCCGTCTGCGGGCTTCCTGACGCGAGACATAGCCCTCATGCGCTTCTACCTCGCCCCGTCCAGAGAGGGTGATATAGACCGCTCCGCCCTTCTTCTTCGATGTCTTCTCATGTTCCCAGGCGTTGAAACGATGTTCGACGGGAAGCACCTCAACGTTCTTCCAGCCCTGCTCCAGATAGCTTGCCTTTCGCGATTCGATGGCAGTGTTCTGAAGGACCCAAAAGGCTTGGGCGTCTCCGAAATAGCTATCCTCGCCAAAGAGATCGGTGACGATTTCGCCCTTGTATTGGGCCAAGTCGAATAGTGCGGCAGTGGTCGGGATTTGCTCGCCTCCCAGCAACCACTTTTTGAGATACCAACCCGTTGGGGCGGTCTGTTCCTCGTCTTCGAACAATGCGAGCCATTCCTTTTGCTGGCTCTTGGTGGCCATGGTCAGGGCCTGCAGACTGTCGCTATTGATCTCTTCCGCTCGATAGGCCTGCCGGATGCGGGGTAGAAGATTGGCGATGGCGAGCCTGCGTTTGACCACGATCTCGGTCACCGCAAAGGTCGCGGCGATTTCCGCGACCGTCCGGCCTTCCTTCAGGAGCCGATGGAAGGCCTCGAACTGGTCCATTTCGTCCATGGGAAGGCGAGCGACGTTCTCGATCAGCGAAGCCTCGACCGCATCGATGTCGTCGCCTTTCTCCATGATGGCACAGGGCAGAGGTGCCACCTCCTGCCCCTCCTGCTCCAACGTCTTGGCGGCCAAATAACGCCTTCGGCCCGCGACAATGCCGAAGCCTTCCTCGTCGGGACGCACCAGCAAAGGCTGGAGTATGCCGCGCTGACGAATGCTCGGCAGTATGTCGCTGAGGTCTGTTTTCTTAGATTTGTGCCGCACATTGGCAGAAGCAACATGTAGTTCGTTCAGTGGGATATGACGCAGTTCCATAGGTGATCTCCTTAAGACTTTGGGGATGGAGCGCTGAACAAGTCCAGCTGATTCCGAGCCGCTTCATCGAAGAGGCCGAGATCGCAGGGTCGCTGCGGTCGCTCGGAAACCAGAGGTGCGGCGGCCAGCGCTTGAAGCCGCTCGCGGGCCGAGACAGGGCCGACGCCAGGAACGAGCATCTGCTCGCCCACTGGTGTCGGCTCCGACTCGAACTGTTCGTGAGAGGCAGCGGTCACGCCGCTGCCTCGATCACTGGAGACGCGAATTTCAGGATGTAATCAGCGGCCTTGGAAGCTTGGCTCGCAGCCTTGAAGATCGCGCGATTGTCGTCTTTCAGGACCTTCAGCCAAGTGCCGATATAATCCGAATGGCGAACGGTCGGGACGATTCCGAGCGAGGCACAGACAAAGGCGGTTGCCATTTCGGCAACGAGTTCTTCGCGTGCGTAATGGCTCGAACCGCGACTGAGGGACAGGTCGCGCGCAAGCCGCGAAGAATGGCCCGTCCAATGTCCAAGTTCATGAAAGGCCGTGCGATAATAATTGATCTGATCCGCAAAGGCCGACTGAGGCGGTACCCGGATCAAATCCTCGGACGGGATATAGATCGCAACATCCCCGCCAACCCGGAAATCGGCCCCGGTGGCCAGAATGAGCGCCTGTGCCTCGGGAACAATCTGGCATTCGGTAAGGGTTGGACGAGGCGCAAACAGATGATCCTGCAGGTCGTTGCACTGCTCGATGTTGAACACCGTATAGCGCTTGAGGAACGGAACGGACGCGGCTTCGCCTCCCTCTGCCTCTACTCGCTCCCGCTCCTTCTCCGGGATGAACCGATCGGCATAGAAGACATGTGTTCCTTTCTCGCCCTTGCGGACAAAGCCACCCAGTTCCAGCGCCTGCTTGAAAGTCAGCCAGTGGCAAGAAGCGAAGCCCCGGTTCATCAGGGCTTCCCACAAAAGGAGGATGTTGATGCCGGAATATGTTTTGGTGGTCAGGGCATTCTTGGGAAGCGATAGGCTTGGCCCCTGCTCTCCGGTGCGCCAAGGCCGAACCCAAGGCACGATACCCTGTTCAAGTTCTGCAATGATTTTCTCGGTGATCTCCCGATAGAGATTGCCTCTGTTGACGGACTGCTGCATGGCGTTGACCTCGCGCACTTCTCGCTCGCGTCCTTCCCGGGAAGATCCCATGGGGCCTGACTGCGCTGCTTCTCTTCACTTCCGCACCTGAACCCAGTGAGTGGGGTGGGCGGCGAGATGCGACTGAAGAGGCCCGCTGATTGAGGCGGGCCGCACCGAAGGCCGGAACGAAGTGGAGGACTGCGCGAATGCGAGCGATGTGGAACACAGCTGTCTTTGAGGACTTGCGCAGTTGCGGCACGCCGCAGCGGGCCTAGAAAGGAGCGCCGCCCACCCCGCGAGCGGGATCAGGCCAACAAAAAAGTCATCGCGCAGCGATGGCAAAAGACAAATCTGTGAGTACGCAAAGGCGTTGTCACTTCAACAAAATGACCATTGGGAGACAATGATGGGCATCGACAATGACGATCCAGGCGCAAAACAATCAGTACAAACCACGCTCAAAGCGATCTTTGTGTCGCTGGAGCTCAGTCGGTCGAGTTGGGTGATTACATCCCTGTCGCCAGGCGGCGGAGAGAAGATGTCAAGGCGTTCCGTGCGCGCGGGCGATATCGCTGGCCTGTTCGACCGGTTCACGCGCCTGCGAGACAAGGCGCGAGTGAGAACCGGCCAGGCGTTTCCGATCGTGGCGATCCAGGAGGCTTCGACAATTTCCGTAATCCGCCGGGCTTGATCGAGGCCGGCAGATCCAGGTGAACGAACCTACCACCCCACATGGCTTGAAACGCCGACCGGAAGACTGGCTTCGTTCTCCTGAGCCTTACCCGACGCAAGCGGGATATTGGTGCAGCTGCTTCGAGCAGCGACCGAATGTGAGCTGGGATTGGTGAGGACCTCACCGACTATGGAAGAGGCTCAGACCTGGATACGTTTCGACGGAGTGATCTTGCCATGTAGAAAATTCTTGACGTAGTCGCTTTCCCCATATGAGCGGGGTGGGCGGCGAAATGCGACCGTCAGGCCCGCCGAACGAGGCCGGGTGCACCTTCGGCCGGAGCGCAGCGGAGGACCGCGCGACACGCACGAAATCAGCCATGTGAGAGAAGAGAGCTTGCGCGGCTGCGCCCGGCCGCGGCGGGCCTAAGAGGGAGCGCCGCCCACCCTGCACGCAGGGGAAGGACTACCTACAAAGTCGCCGCCGCAAGGCGGCGTCTATGCGCGGATCGAAGATCCGCAAGCGCCAGCTGAGGTAATCGGTCGAGTGACGGACAGGCTAAAAGAAGCTGTTGTCGTCCTCACAGGAGTCGCCACCATGACCTATTTTGTTGGACTTGACTTGTCGCTGAGAGAAACCGCCGTCTCGCTCGTTGACGCGCATGGCGTCAAAGTATGGACGGGTAAGACTCTGAGCGATCCCACCTCGATCACTCAAAGTCTGAAGCCATGGCATGGAGATATTGCCCCAATAGGTCTGGAGGCTTGCCCACTGAATGGATCTTTGCCAGCTTGCAAGACAAGGGATTTGACGTGCGGTGCATCGAAACACGGCACGCCCAGTGCTTTCTTTCGACACGGCCCAACAAGACCGACCGCAACGATGCCGAGGGTATCGCCCAGATGATGCGGCTTGGACACTTCAAGCCCGTCCATGTGAAGAGCCGAATTGCGCAAGGAGTTCAAACCATCGTCGCAGCGAGAGCGCAGATCGTCAGCACGATGGTGAAGCTGGAAATGACGGCGCGAGGTCTGATCAAGAAGTTTGGCTACAAGATCAGTCGCGGCGGTCGTGTGTCATTTGCCGAGCGGGTTCGCGCGGCAATATCCACGGATGCGGATCTTTGCCTTGCCATCCATCCGCTTCTAGATTGCCGTGAGCACCTACGGCAACAAAAGCTTGCTTATGACAGGACGCTCTATGCAATGTCGAAGCGCAATGACGTGTGCCGGGCCTCGAACCTAGCTCTTGAGATTGCGTTTGAAGACCACCTTACCCCTGACGACTGCGCCCATATGGCGACCTATCTCTCGCTCTCCACGCCTCCGGCGAAGGCCTGACCATTGACGAAATGGCCCGCGACATCCTCGGCCTTGACCCCAAAACCGATCCGGATGGCGCGCGCAATTACAGAAAATCATCTGGCGCGCGCACGCTGGCTGGCCACGACGGGCCGCAAGCACTTGCTTGAAATCGAGGCCGATAATCCGGCCGAAATGTAGCCTTCGCCCCTAGCTTTAAATCCCCCAATTTCCTGCCAATTTCCATGAATTTTGGGTCAGCATTTTATGCCATTAAAATTGCTTGGTTTTCCCAAGAATTAATCGATTTTTGGCTTTTCCTCGAATAATTAATCGCTTTTCAGACGAAATTATCAATTTTCAGCGCGATTTAAGTTATTGATTTTCAGCACCAAAGCCCAAAAGTCATCGAAATTCCGTTCAATAAATCGGTTTTCAGCATGTCTACGCGCTTAAATCTCCTCGCTAACACGAATTCGGTCGCCAACATCTCTTTGCCAGCGGAGGTGCAGCCGGTCGGCTACTCGGCAATTATCGCTGCCTATGGTTTGCGCGTTCCCGCCCTGACGAGATGCTCGCCATTGGTGAAACCCACACGCTGCGCCAGACGGACCGCTGGAGCAACCTGACGCCGCGCTATCATCAGCGCACGAACCGAGGATCTCACGAGCCTCATAGGTGGGCTTGTCGCCTATACAAACCAAAGCGAAACCAGCGGCATCGATCCCGTGGCGGCGGCGGCTGCCGTAGCCTTCGGCTTTGCCTTCATACACCCCTTTGAAGATGGCAATGGGCGCATACATCGCTGGCTGGTCCATCACATGCTGGCACGCAGCGGCTTCAATCCGCCAGGCATTACCTTCCCGGTTTCGGCCGTATTCCTGGAACAGATCGAAAGGTACCGCGAAGCGCTCGAGCATTATTCGCAGCCGCCTGGCGCTCATCAACTGGGAAACAATCCCTTCCCTCAATGTCCGCGTGCTCAACGAGACACGCGATCTCTACCGGTTCTTTGATGCAACGCGCCAGGCCAAATTCCTTGCCGACCGCGTGGCCAAAACCGTTCGCCAAACGCTGCCGCAGGAAATCGAATATCTGCGCAATTACGATCAGGCAAAGCGCCGTATTGAGGCCTTTCTTGAGCTTCCCGATGCGACCTACGATCTGATGATGGGTTTCCTGCGGCAGAATGGCGGACGGTTTTCGCAGCGGGCGCAAACAACGGAATTTGCCAAGCTTACTGACGAAGAAGCCTCATCGATTGAGGCAATCTACACGGAGTTGCTGTTGCCCCTCGAGCACCGCCATTAAGCTTGCAAAGGGGCTCAAGACCAATTTGCAGATTTCATAACCAACTGGTAATTCCTGTGAGCATCCAGAAATGACTAGCCCGATCTCTTTCAGATGGCCAACCCGCGGATAGAAAAGCTCAAACCCCATTTCTGCCACGCGACTGAACCACCGCAGTTGATATTGCGGGCCAAAGCGTAGGATTTGGGGAATATCACCATTGGAAGTGCGCCCGGGCCGAAACTTGCAGGCGCTTTCCTTCCAGAAGGTATTTTCTTCCACGCGCGGCAAATTAAAGGTCACGGTCATCGCGATCCAGTTCAATTTCGCGCTTTGTCTCTTCGGCATCGCAGCTATCCTCAAAGCCCTCCTCGGATGATCTCTGCCACCACAATCTCTCACCGCATTTGCAGAAAACGCCTATAGCCGCCGCCGACAAGCGCCTCACCGCGTTTCACCAGACGACGAACATGATTCTTCAGGTGATCACCATTACTCCAGTCTCTCTTGACCCTATTGGCCCCGAACAGGACGACGGCGATCTCGCGGTAGGACGCTCCGGCCTGCCGGCCATCTACGGCGCGCAGGATCCTCCGAAGACGATGATCGTTCACCTCTGAAAAATATCGGCTGGAGATTACATTTCCAGTCAATAACTGATTGAGGTCTTGGATGCCCTTGAGCCCTGAACTCAGAAGATCCAGCCCGACGATGGCATCCGCCAACAAGTGCACCGATCTCGCCGATGATCTGCCCAAGAGACAGATCTGAACCGATCGGCTCCCAATCTTGAACAGAAGGTGACAATGGCCGTCCGCCGTGACCAGCACCTTCTGCAGACCTGAAACTTTCTTCACATCTACTGCGGCGGCACCCGCCAGCGATCCAGCCGGAAAGGCAAAAAGGGTGATCACATTGAAACACAGGTTGTTGTCCCAAAATATCTCTGCCTCGGCAGCCCCCTTCTCAGGGGCATCGCCGAAAAATAACGCCCATTTCGAGCCAGCATCGAGGGCGGCAAATCGCGCTGCCATCGTCTTAAAATCCGGATGCCCCCCTTCATCGCTTCCGGCCACGAAATGCCAGTCGGAAACATAGCCGTGGTTACGGCGCAGAAACTCCCACGCCCAATCGCACCCGGCATGATGCTTCGTCTCCTCATAGGTTCGAGGGTCGACCCAGTCCCTCGTCGCTCTGTTCATAGTCCTGTGCCAAAAGTCATTTCGGGTTTTGCGGGGAACTCGACTGGCGCCCACAGCATTCTGGTGCGGATGTGACAGGCGTTGCGTACTCTATTTAAGGCGGCGATCGAGACTTCGAGGGAGCCTGCAACCGCCAAGGTGTCTCCGATCTTCTGGGCTGATCCCAGCCTGGTCAACGGCCAATCAGCGCGGTGCAAGATGCGTTCGATGCGAACATCGGTAACCGTCACGATATGGCACAATTGCCGCGAGATCCCGAATTCAATCATGCCAGCAAAGAGCTCGAAAGTCGCCATGGCCAGACCGCGATCCCGCCGCTCGACGGCCCGCGGCAGATCGAGCGCAAAGCGGCTGCTTTCCCATATTGCCGGTGATTGCGGCGGGGGCTTGCCGTCAAGCAAATGGCTAAAGACCTGGCAGAGCATGGTTGGGCCTGTCGTTGGCAGTAACCGCACGCAACCCTGAACCTTGTCGTCTGACCGCGAGAGCAGATAGACGGGGTTGCGATCATCAAACTCATCGAACTCCATCCCATCCCGACACTTCACATCCCATTTGAGACGTTCTTTGAAAACACGATATCGCAAACGGTGCATGTCAGAGAGAGTTTCAACGAACTCCATGTAATGATGAGGAGCGATGAGCTCAATCATGGTCTTCCCCGTCCCGTTCTGATCGGGGAATTGAATGCTAAAACCTCGATGCCGGCAGCCTGTGCAGGTGTACAGCTTATCTCTGTTGCATTATCGCTTTTGCGATGAACAGAACAAGGCAACTGCTTGTTGAATCGTCCTGACACCCAGTTTTGATTTGGCGTTATCGAGATGAAAAGCCGCCGTGCGCCGCGAAAGATTCAAGATCTTACCGATCTCCCAGGCTGACTTGCCTTGGGTTGCCCACATGAGACACTCGACTTCCCTGGGGGACAAATGAACACCGCCAACGGCGGACATTGGCGTCAAAGTGATCCGCGCTTTGGCATGAAATAACATGGCCAAGAGATGAAACACTTGTCTCTGACGCTCAAAACAGGATCGAAAGTTCGGGGACCAATGGTCGGAAGCAAAACTCAACGCGGCATATTGGCTGCGCCTGTCACGGATCGGGAAAGTGAATCCGCAGCGGATTCCGAAGTCAGCGGCTTCCCGCATGAACAATTGATCCCCTATCCACCGTGAGCCTGTCTCCGTTTCCAGGCCCCAGTCGAATGGGTCGGGAACCGCTCTTGCCATGGCAATTACCGGGTCTCGCAGTTCATAGCCATTAGCCAGATAGTGCGAGGTCCAGCTCGTTGGGTAGCTAGAGATCAACTTGATCCCGGAGGCTTTCTCGGAAGGAGCAAGAATATAGGCGAACGAGGTGAGATCGTAGAATTGCGCGATCTTGTTTATTGCCGCAAACAACCCAGCGCTATCCGTACTCGCGGCGAGTTCGTCTAGGTAGTCCTGGAAGGCTCGGCTCACGGGAACGCGCATGCGCACAGCTCGCGCTATTTGCTGCTCGGGAGCGAACCAACTGATCTCGGCCCAAAGCTATCGGCGATCCTCAGACTTCGCCTTGATGTTCAAAACGCCTCTACCATCGAGCGGTTTGACTAATCAATTTAAGGTTCTGGAACGCCTGAACGCCCGGTACACCCCCCTCGTAGCCATAGCCGCTGTCCTTAACGCCGGCTACGGCCGCATCTGGTGGCACGCCCCGCATCTGGTTGATGCCGACACTACCTGCGACGAGACGGCGCGCAACGCTATTGGCGACTTGGGGATCTGTGGCGAAGACATAAGATGCCAAGCCGAATTGATTGTCGTTAGCGCGGGCGACGCCCTCATCAATCGAGTTGATCTTAATAATCGGCAGTATTGGGCCAAAGGGCTCCTCGGCGAGAAGACGCGCTTGGGGAGGGAGATCGAGCACAACCGTCGGTCGAAAGAAATAGCCCGGTCGGTCGAGACGAATACCACCTAGCGCAAGTTTTCCGCCTAGCGCCAAAGCATCAGACGCAAAATCTCGCATGGCCTCCATCCGTTTGACATTCGCCATCGGACCCATAGTGGTTGTCCTATCCTCTCCGTTCCCAAGTTTGAGCTTCCTGGAGATTTCAACAAAGGCCTCGACGAAATCATCATAGACCTCGCGCGCGACAAATAGTCGGCTCGGTGCGTTGCAACTCTGACCAGAACAATCATATTTGTAAGCCGCAACTGCCGAAACAGCGCTCTCGATTTCAGCATCGGCGCAAACAATAACCGCCGAATGGCCCCCCAGCTCAAGGACGGTGCGTGTCAGATTATCAGCAGCCAGCCGCGCCAGTTGCTTTCCGACCGGCGTCGAACCCGTAAATGACATAACGCGAACCGTGGGCGACGCAAGAAGCTTTGTGGAGATCTCGGCAGGTCGACCGAGGAGCAGTTGCAGAGCTTGCTTCGGAAGCCCCGCCGCGAATAACGCCTGCGCGATCGCCACGGCTGTGCTCGGAGTCTCCTCAGCGGCCTTAAGAATCACTGCGCAGCCTGCCACGAGCGCCGCTCCGAGCTTGCGCGCAATGATAACCGCGGGATAGTTCCAAGGCGCAAACGCGGCGGCTACACCGATCGGCTCGGGACTAATGGCGCGTTCCCCCACTGCCGTCCTCAGGACTGTGGCGGCATTGAGCCGTTCCGCCTGGCTTCCGTGCCACTCAAATGTCTCGATGGCGCGCTCCCATTCTGCGCGCGCCTCAGCAATGGGCTTGCCTTGTTCGCGCGTAAGCTGCAGCGCATTCTCTTCAATTCGCTCGCGCAGCTTCGCAGCCGCGCCCAGAAGAATGGCACCGCGCTCACTTGCCGGTGCTGTCGCCCAAGTGCTCTGATACTGTTGCGTTGCCTGGAGAGCTGCCGCAATATCCTCCTGTGTCGCACACGCGATGGACCCGATAGCTCTCTCGTCAGCCGGGTTGATGAGTGCCAGCTTATCTTGCGATCGGCGCGATGTGAACTCGCCGACGATCAGAGATCCATATTCAAGATTATCAGTCATCTCAATATCCGCGTTGTGCCAATTGCGAGCTTATCATGGAAGTTTGCCGTCGCGTGTGCTATGGCCGAATTGTAATGGTTAACGTTATCGACGATCAATTCCGAGGACAACGACATGGCCTTGTTCCCATCAAATCCCCAAGAGGCACGTTTGGATGCTACCGACATTCGCATAATCCTGGCGTTGCGAGAAAACGCCCGCCTGCCGGTCGCCGAACTCGCTCGTCACGTTGGCTTATCGCCGCAATCTGTTGCCGACCGGATGCGTCGTCTGGAATATGACCAGGTAATTGTTGCGTACAAGGCCGAGCTGAATCTGGCAGTCCTCGGATACAATACGCAGGTGCTCCTGCGTATTCGGCCAGCCCCCGGGAGCACTGACCAAGCGAGACAATTGATCGAAGCTTCACCTCAGATTCTCGCATGTTATCGTGTCACGGACGAAAATTGTTTCGTGGCTCTCATGGTCGCGCGAGGAGCCCGAGACCTCGAGGACACGATGGAACCCTTTATACCTTATGCTCAGACCAGTGCGTCGATGATCCTCAAGAAGCTCGACCTTCCGGACGTGGCACGACTCATCGAGAGGGAACAACACTAGATTTGATTGCGCGAGAAATCCACCGCCGGCCGGAAGCTGAGACTGGTGAAGGATCGGTGGCTCGGGTCGGCGACCTAACGAAGGAGATGATTGCCCGCCGATAAAGCTCCGTACGGTGTCGAAATCGATGGCGCACCTCTTCCAAGGAACCGCAGGACACCTCCTGCGATTCTCAGAGGATACTTGACGGGGAGCCGACGTTGATCGAAGTTTCAACATACTCGTCACTTGTTATAGTAGTCGTAATTGCCGCCGTGCCACTGGTAAACAACGTAGCCTGGCAGTGAAACATCACCCTTGTGATCGAAGCGGAGTTGACCAAGCACCGTATCGAAAGTTCCCTTGTTAAGGCTGTTGACCACAGGCTTAAAATCACTTGACCCGGCGGATGCGACTGCCTGTGCCCATACCTGAATCGCCGCATAGGTATAGAGAGTATAGTTCTCAGCTGTCTTCCCGGCCTCGTTCAGTTCGGACACCACTGACTTCGCCTCTGGATTCTTGCGCGGATCGGGAGAGAAGGTAAAAAACGTGCCTTCGCCCGCGGCACCAGCTATCGCCCAATAGTCGGCAGTTGCGATTCCGTCTCCCGATACAGCGACCGTCTTCGACTGTTGGTCACGCATCTGGCGAACAATCAGGCCGACCTCAGGTGCGTACCCTCCAATATAAAGCGCGTCTGCTCCCGCCTGTTTTAGCTTCGACACCAGCGCATAGTAGTCTTTCTCGCCCGCAGTGTAGGATTCTACCAGCGCGGCCTTGCCGCCAAGTCTTTCGAAGCGCACCCTAGTGGCCTCAGCGAGGCCTCTCCCATATGCCGTCTTGTCATCGATAAAAGCTATCTTCTTGCCGTTGAATTGGTCATAGAGAAACTTTCCAGCCACCTCACCTTGCTGGTCGTCGCGACCGCAAACGCGAAAGACACCGGGACCAGGGCGTTCCTCGGTTAATTTCGGATTAGTCGAGGCTGGCGAAATCATAATGATGCCAGATTCAGCATAGACTGAAGACGCGGGAATAGACGCGCTCGAGCAGACGTGTCCCGCAACGAAGGCGACCTTTTCGCCGGCGAATTTGTTGGCAACAGCTACGGCTTGCTTGGGATCACATGCGTCGTCTGCAAGCTCTAGCTGAAGCATTTGACCATTGATGCCCCCTTTGGCGTTGATGTTTTTTACCGCCTGTTCCGCGCCAGCTTTCATTTGATCGCCGAGATAGGCATATTGACCCGTCAACGGACCGGCTGCTCCGATCATTATGTCTGCCCTCGAGTGACCTGAGGCAAACCCAAGTACGATGCTAAGAGCTACAAAACAACGCTTCATGCTATATCCTCCCGAGATTCTTTTGTGGCGTTCTGGCAACGTTTCCGCCGCTTTGTGCAACTCGACTCTCCTGCAATGGCATAGCCGGGCGAAGCGACAGATCGTTTCCAAAGTGCTATCGCATGATATGCCGGTCTGCGCTTTTGTGTAGCGAGATGTCCAAAAGCGGCCCTTGAGCGGCGCTCAAGTTACTCAGCTTGGCAAATTGCGATTCGATTGAACGGATCTGAGTGGACTGTCTGGAGATATGCGACTGCGTAAGAGCGCTACGCGACGAGGACATGGTTCCCGCTGCTCCGAGGTATTCCATGATCCGCTCTCGCTCAGGGACTCGAGTCGGATTTGCGGATAAGGTCAGATGCCTTCTCGCCGATCATCATGCTGGCTGCATAAGTGTTGGCGGACGGTATCGAGGGCATGATAGATGAATCGGCTATGCGCAGGCCTCGGAGCCCATAGACGCGAAGGCGATCGTCCACTACCGCCATTTGATCCGTTGCCGGACCCATCTTCGCTGTTCCTACGAGATGGTAGCCTGTCGACCCGCATTCTTTGCAAAACCGTAGCATATCCTCATCGCTTGCCACCTTGGCGCCGGGAACCGTTTCGACCTCCAAATATTTTTTGAGACGCAAGGCATGGAGTATGCGGCGCACGAATTGCATTCCGGCGACCATCACCGATTGGTCATAGGGATCCGAGAGATAATTCGGCTGAATAATCGGGTCTACGCTCACGTATGCAGACTTCGCGCGCACATATCCCCTACTCCTCGGGCGGTGCTGCCAGGCGCCAGCGGTCACGCCGGGGTAGCTGTCGAGGACATAGTGCTGACCTTCCTTATAGCTGCCAGGAGTAAAGACGCACTGAAGGTCGGGATCCTCCAATCCTTCTCGCGACTTGCAAAACATGTACACTTGTGACGGTGTCTGCGAGAGAATATTCGGGCGGTTAAGGAGAAGCTTTAAGAATTGCCAGACCAGCCGCGGCCCCCGGCTCATTTCATTCAATGTGACGACATCGCGCTTGGCACGCATGACAATCCTAGCCGAATAGTGATCGATCAGATTTTCACCGACGCCTGGCAAATGATGGAGACAAGGTACGCCAATCGCGTTCAGATGCTCTTGCGCGCCAATCCCCGAGATCTGCATGAGGCGCGCGGTGTTCACGGTTCCGCAACACAGGATTACCTCTCCTCGCGCGCGGATCTCAAAAGCATCCCTGCCCATGATGTATCGGACGCCTTTGACGTTAGAGCCATCAAAGACAAGGGACGTCACCACAGCAGATTTGACCAATCGCAAGTTAGGGCCGCGGAGCGCAGGCTTCAGAAATGCCGAGGCCGAGCTTACCCGAAGTCCGTTCCTGATCGTTCTTTGAAAGTAGCCGACACCTTCCTGGTGTCCGCCATTGTAGTCGGGGTTACGCAGCAGTCCGCCATCCTGCGCCGCCTTGATAAACTCTTCGGAAATAGGATGAAACCAATCCATATCCGTGACTGGAACTCCATGTCCCCGTCCCCGTACGCCCTCGACACCGTAGCCGATGCGATTCTCTGATTTCGCAAAGTAAGGCAACACATCGTCGTAAGCCCATCCCCGATTTCCTAATTGTGCCCACAGGTCATAATCCGACGGTAAGCCGCGATTGTAGACCATGCCATTTATGGAGCCACTGCCGCCGACGACGCGGCCCTGCGTCGTCGCAATGGCGCGCCAGCCGGTGTTTTCCGTTGGTTCTGTCTTGAATTGCCAAGTAATGTCCTCTTGTTTCAAGGTCCTGTTGAATCCTGCTGGTATATTCACGAAAGGCCGCAGGTCGCCCGGCCCAGCCTCCAGCACGCAAACGGTCACACCGTGCTGTTCCGCGAGCCGTGCAGCAACAATGCAGCCTGCAGCGCCAGCGCCTACGATCACGTAGTCGAACTCTTCGACAGAAGATTTTTCAGATTTAACGGTCATATTCGCCACACAACGTTTATCAGCCTCCCGATGCTTCCCTATGAGAGGGCTTTTCCGAAATGCTCAATCCGCTCGATAGCCTTCACCAGGAGGGCATCATCCAAGGCAAACGAAATCCGGAAGAACGGGCTGAGACCGAACGCGCATCCAGGAACAGTCGCGACGCCCGCCTCCTCAAGCAGAGCCTCGGTCACATCAAGGTCTGTGCTGAGTGCGCATCCACCAGCGCTGACACGACCAATCCATTGTGCGCAACCCACAAAAACGTAAAAGGCACCCGAGGGCTTTACAGCCGATAGTCCGGGAACCTTCGCCAATCGCGCCAGGACGAGGTCGCGTCTAGACTGAAATCTCGCCCGGTTATGCACGAGAAAAGAATTGTCGCCCTCGAGGGCCTCGATGGCGGCAGCTTGGGCGATGCTGCTCGGACTCCCATGCATTTGGCTCAGAAGATCAGCTATGGAGGCAATGACATGTTTTGGCCCTGCGGCAAACCCCAGCCGCCAACCCGTCATGACATATCCCTTGGAGAAGCCGTTGATAGTAATGACACGATCCGCCAGGGCTGGCGCAGCCTTAGCGAAAGAGACGGCATGATGGTTGTCGAAGATAAGATGCTCATAGAGCTCATCAGTGATAATCCAGACTTTTGGAAACTCGATCAGCACATTGGCAAGAGCTTGAATCTCGCCGGCCGTGTATACCACTCCGCTCGGGTTACTCGGTGAATTGAAAATCAGAGCGCGCGTCCGCTCTGAAAGCGCGCTCCTCAGGTTTGCCGGCGTGATTTTCAGCGCTGTCATTTCCGACGCCGCTGCGACGACTGACACACCGCGGGCGAGTTCGACCAAATCAGGATAGGATACCCAGTACGGCGCCGGGACTACGACCTCGTCATTGGGGTCGAGCACGCTGAGCAAGGCTGCGAAAATGACTATCTTGGCCCCGCTACCAGCAACGATCTGGTCGACGGCGAAATCAATGCCGTTCTCGCGTGCGAGTTTGGCGGCAATCGCTTTCTTCAGTTCGATCGTTCCGCTGGCTGCAGTATATCTCGTGAAATTGCGTGCAATAGCGGCGATCCCCGCGGTCTTGACATGCGTCGGCGTGTCAAAATCCGGCTCACCAAGGCTTAACGGGATGATGTCGGTGCCGAACGCTTTGAGTTCCGCCGCGCGCTGGTTCATTGCCAGCGTCGGAGAGGGCATGATTTTGCCAGCCAGTCGAGAGAGTGGAAGGGCGGTCATCGGCAAAGGCCTTAAATCTCGACACGAGCGATGCGCTCGAGCCGCTTGATCGTCGGAAGTTCAATGAGCTTTCCTGCATCAATGAGCGGTTTCGCCGGATTGGCGCGAAAGCGGCGCAAGATGTGGCGCGCGTGCTCGATTTCGTCCGAAGTTGGGGTGAACACCTCTCGAATAAGGGGAATTTGACTGACGTGCTTTGCAGCCTTCCCGACCATGCCCAGTGCCTTCGCGCGTTCGGCGGCGGACCGCAGGCCCGGCTGGTCAGCGATATCGGGGAAAGGAGAGTCGAGCGATTCGATACCGGCGCATGCAGCTGCATGCACGACACGTGACCGCGCAAAAAGGAGTGACTCCCAGTCCATGGCGCTGCCGAGCGCGGTTGACAGATCGAAGCCGCCGAAGAAGAGCGCCTTGAGCCGTTGATGTGCGCAGGCGATATGGCGGCAATTTTCAAGCCCGTCGGGCGTTTCGATGATCCCGTAGAGATCGATGTCAACCTTCGCTTCCTCGACAAGCGAGCCGGCCCATCGAATCTCGTCGCCCGTCTCGACCTTCGGCAAGAGGATCCCGCCGATGCGGCTCATTTCCATAAGGCAGGCCTGAATATCCGCAAGACCCTCAAGAGAGCGCAGGCTGTTGATCCGGATGATGATTTGGACGGTTGCATGCGCCGATAGTTTCAGCGCGATGAGCGCTGCGCGAGCCTTGCGTTTCTGATCTAGAGGAACAGCATCCTCCAGATCAATGCACACGATGTCAGCACCGCTCGTCAGGGCGGGTTCAAGATCGGAATGCATCATGGCGCTTACAAATAGGACGGAGCGGCGGGCGATTGGCGTTACGGTCATTTCCGCCTATGCCTTTTCAGGCTTGAGAAGATTGTCGTAATTGACTTTCCAATGCGCCTCGGTTGCGTCTTCGCCTGATCGGATTGCTGCGATGACCCTATCCTCCGTTGCCTTGATCGTGAGCGCGATCCGTAGCGCCTCCTCGACCTGGTCACGTGGAATGATCACCACGCCATTGTCGTCGGCAAAAACCAGGTCATTGGGATTAACGACGACACCGCCGATTTCGACAGGAATATCGAAACCCTCACAGACTGAGCGCCCGCGGATCGATTGCTGTACAATGCCCTTGCCATACACCGGCAGCCCATAGCCCTTGTATTCATCGACATCTCGCATAACACCGTCGCCGACGCACCCGACGAGACCGGCGTTCCGCGAAGTCGCACCCGCGATGCCGCCGAAGCAGTTGACGGTCGGGTTGTCGCGGCAATCAATCGCTAGGACGGCGCCCGCCCCACCCGTCTTGATGGCCTCAAGAGTGCCAGTGACCGGAGAAGCCTTTGCAGCGCCGCCCGGCTTGGTCAGCTTCAATGTCGCCGCGTGTCCCACGATTTTTGCACAGGGAAATAGGGGCAATATCCCTTGCACCGCACCGTTGATGGCAAGCCGGTCGCACGCGTCCGACACGTTACTCGCTGAAACCTTCAGAAACCCATCGATGATTTGGTTGTCAAAGCGCTTTCCCGACAAGACTTCCTCCTAATCTTGATGTAGTTGAAGACAACCTCAGAAAGTGAAAAGGAACAAGCGAGATTGACAAAGAGATTACTTTAACTAAACTCAAGGAAAGCGACTTCACTTGGACGTAAAATGTACACGATTGATCCTGATCTCTTGCGGTCCTTGGTTGCCTTCGACGAGACAGGAAGTCTCGCGCGCGCGGCGGACCGCGTGGGCAGGAGCGAGTCGGCTGTTAGCCTGCAGATGAAGCGGCTTGAGGAAGGTTTCGGGCGCGCCATATTTGCGAGACAAGGCCGCCGCCTCGCGCTGACTGATGACGGTTACATGGTGCTTCACCATGCTCGACGAATTCTCGCGATGCATGAGGAGCTGATGAGCTTTGTTCGTCGCCCGCCAATGTCGGGTCGAGTACGGATCGCTACGTCGCAGGACTTTGGCGAGGAAACGCTGCCTCGCATTTTGCGAAATTTGGGACGTCAATACCCGAAAGTGAAATTCGAGGTGCAGGTCGAGGGTGGCCTTCATGGACTGGAGGCTCTTGAGAAGGGCAAAGTCGATGTCGTCCTAACTGTCGGCCTCAGTGAACATCCGAGCACCCATCGTCTGCGGCGAACGCGACTCGCCTGGATTTCCAGCCCCGATTTTCAGCTGAAAGGAAATTCAATCGTTCCGCTCGTTGTCTTTAATCATCCTTGCCGCTTCAAACAGAGAGCGATCGAATTATTGAACGAGGCCGATATCCGCTGGGAAATCGTATTCCAAAGTCCGAGCCTGTCGGGACTATGGGCGGCGACTCGGGCCGGCATAGGCATAACAGTACGCAGCAGCTACTGGATCCCGACCGGGCTGGTCATGCAGAACTCTGAATGGGGCGGTTTACCCAACCTTGGCGAGACGGATATTACGATCCACTACTATGAGCACGCCTTGTCCGCCGAATTGTTGGAGATCGTTCGTTATATCGAGCGGTCTATTCTGTTGGATTCCACTCACGATGAGACATTTTTCTCGGCGCCGAGCGGACGTCCCGACGGCCATGCGCAACAGGGCAAGCAGGTCGGCGATACAACCTGATCGCTAGACTAATGCGATTTCCATAAGGCCGAAGAGTCAGACCGGACAGCGCGAGGGACTGCATCTTGCCGTACCATGGACATCCTCATTAAACTTGAGATTTAATCAATAATTGAGCGGATCCTTCAGAGTAAGCAGCAGCCACCGACGGCTCACGGACAGTAAACATACAAGGACTTGAAGTCAAACAGGAGAGTTGTCCCTTATAATTGTGATATTTTCAAATATTACAACAATCTCTGCCTCCTTTAGAGCCGAAGACTAGACTACTTACTTAGTCGACCGTAAACAATCCGGATTTCACGCGGCGGTCGGATTGAGTGCTCGCGCTTGAGCAACCCAGACATCCAGAATCAGGCGCAGCAAGAGTCTCAGCCAGGTGAGGAGAAGCCGGAAGTTATAGCCTGCGGCGGCGAGGACCGCGTTGATGGCGTCGCCGTCTGTTCCGGCGAGATGATTGCGACCCATGCGGTGTTCGTTTTTGATATTGGCAAATGACCGGCTCGATGGCGGCGCGCCGCTTCATCTCGCGCTTGATCGCGGGCGTCACCCTTCGCTTCTGGCCTGAGGTGTAGACCTTGGACCTGTGGGAGAGCGGCGAGTTGTGGCCGCGATAGCCGGAATCGGCGAGAAGGCGCTCGATGCCATTGCCGATGATCCTCTCCATGTCCGGTATGACCTCGGCAAGGGTGTGGCCGTCATAAGGGTTGCCGGGCAGCGCCTTGGCATGCAGGGCGAACTGGCCGCCCTTCGAGCGCTTCAGCGTGGTGGCGATCGACACCTTGACGCCGATCTATGGACCACGCCCGCATTGCAAGTCGGATTTGACTTCTGGTTGAAGCGGTC
>Ga0187894_10001349_pt1 | contig 31779 bp, 29 predicted proteins | sample GBC1701081metaG_FD_136650 | JGI IMG/M metagenome (GOLD analysis project Ga0187894, IMG submission 136650) | White microbial mat communities from a lava cave in the Kipuka Kanohina Cave System on the Island of Hawaii, USA - GBC170108-1 metaG ...
ATTTCACACTGCCTGCCGACTTGCCGGTATCGAGGGGCTAATATGGAAGGATCTCAGAGCGACTTTCGGCACTCGTTTGGCCGAGGCCGGATGCGATGCTTTTACGATTGCTCAACTTTACGATTGCTCAACTATTGGGCCACTCCGATGTTCGCGTGACTATGCGTTACGTGAGATCAGTTGAAGAAACAAAACGCGTGGCCGTTGAAGCGATCAAACTGAGTTCTCGAAAGAGTGTCCACAAATTGGCCACAAATGAAATACGGCCGCCAGTGCGGGCAGCCGTAAATGATTGAAAACAAATGGTGGAGCAGAGGGGGATCGAACCCCTGACCTCCGCATTGCGAACGCGGCGCTCTGCCAAACTGAGCTACTGCCCCACGCGGGTTGTCATATTAGGAAGCACCCTGAGTAGTGTCAAGCCGTGGTTGCTTACTGTCGAGCCGAGCCAATGATTGCGCCGCGTTTTCGATGGCTTCGCGCAAGCGCGCAACGTTTTTGCCGCCACCTTGAGCCAGCTCCGGTTTGCCGCCACCGCGGCCGTCCAGCAGAGCGCAGGCTTCGCGCATAAGTGCGTTCATGTCGCCGGGCGCGTCGGCGGAACGGGCAAAGATTAGGCGGGCCGCGTCTTTGTCGCGAGCTGCGAGTAGCGCGATCGTTTGCGGGTTGGTGCTCAAAGCATGGGCGATCTTCTTAAGAAACTCCGCATCACGAAAATCAAATACGTGACTTACGATGCGAGTGCCGCCCGGTTGAACAACTGCCGACGCCCACAACCGCTCAGCCTCAACGCCCGCGGCCACCTCTTCCAACGCCCGCACCCGACGGTGCAGCTCCTTGTTCTCTTCAACCAACTGCGTCGCATGTTGCGGTGTGTCGTCGCGCCCGGTGCTGAAGAGCGCCGCCACGTCGCGAGCGGTGCGATTCGCTTTCCGATAATCCGCGAGTGCGCGCACGCCAGCCACGAACTCGATCCGCGTCAAACCCTTTGCGCGTTCCCATGAACGCATCGCGATCATTCCCACTTCACCCGTGCGATACGCGTGCGTGCCGCCGCAAGGCGTCAGATCGAAACCCTCGATCTCGATCAAACGCAATTCGCCATCGCGCGCCGGTTCCTTGCGCAACGGCATCGCCGCCGCTTCCTCAGAACTCACGTTGTGAATCGTGATCACACGATCTTCCCAGACGACATTATTCGCGAGCTCAACCCCGCGCTCGATTACCTCCGTGGTCGGATTACTCAGCTCGACGTCGATCTCACACGTCGCTTCCAGCACACGAAAACTTTTCGTCGGCGCGTTGAAGAGTTTGACGAACGCTTGCGACAGAATATGCTGGCCGGTGTGCTGCTGCATGTGATCCAAACGCCGCAACCAATCAACTCGCCCCGCCACGATCGCGTCTCGCGCCGGCGCAAGACCTTGCACCACGTGCAGCACGCCACGTTCGCCATCGTCGATGCACTCTACAACTCGCGCGCCGTTGAGCGTGCCCGTGTCACTCGGTTGACCGCCGCCGGTCGGATAAAACGCCGTGCGATCGAGGACCACCGCGGTCCAGCCACTGACGCGTTCAGTGACGTCAACCACCCGAGCTTCAAACTCGATCAGGTGCGAGTCGTTGTAATAGAGACGCTCAGTAACAGCCATAAACTCTTGTCGACTTAATAATCCAACTTGTTTACTGCTTGCAAGCGACGGCATAATCCGTGACCGATGAACCTTTCCAACCGAAGCCTTTCTCTAACGTGCACACTCTTTATTCTTTTTATTTGTGGCCCAGCGTTCGCGCAGGAAGTGCCACTGAAATCGATTACCTACAGTCTCGCGATGAGCCGTCCCGCGTCGCACCTGTTCGAGGTGACTATAGACGTCGAACTTCCTGACCAACTGAAAGACAAGCCGCTTCAGTTTCAGATGCCAAAGTGGTCGCCGGGGCGCTACGCAGTTTTTGATTTCGCAAAGAACGTGCAGGAGTTTCGGACCAACAACGGAACAGTCACGCGCGTTGACGGACAAACGTGGAGCGTTGCGCCTTCGGGCAGCACGGCTCTCACTGTCTCCTACAAAGTCTTTGCCAACGATCTCTCCGGCACCTTTTCTCAACTCGACGAACGTCACGCTAACTACAACGGCGGTTCGATCTTCATGTACGTTGTGGGCCACAAACCCGATCCGGTGAAGCTGACGATTCATCCGCCCGACGGCTGGAAGATCGTCAACGGCCGCATGGACCAACCCGGCCAAACAGAATGGCACTTTCCCAACTGGGACATCCTGATCGACACGCCTACCGAAATTGCTCCCGATTGGACGCGGGAGAGTTTCGAAATCGACGGTAAGAAGTATCACGTCGTGGTCCACTCGTTCGGACCAGAAGGCAGCAAGCGAGCCGCGCTCGTGCGCGACATCGAGAAGATCGTGCGCGCGGAAGTGGCGATGTGGGGACCGCCGGAATTTTCGGAATACACGTTTCTGATTCACTATGCGGCCGACGATCATTCGGGCGACGGGATGGAACATCTCACGTCCACACAGATCATCGAGCCCGGCGCGCTCGGCGAACCAGGCGTTTATGACGGCACGCTCAGCACCGTTTCGCACGAATTCTTTCACGTGTGGAACGTGAAGCGATTGCGCCCCGCCGAACTTGGTCCCTGGGACTTCACCCAGCCTCTGAACACGCGCGGACTCTGGGTCGCCGAAGGTTTCACGAATTACTACGGCCATCTGATGCTGCATCGCGCCGGTATCTGGGACGAGAAGAAGTTTCTCAACCGCGAGGCGCAAACAATTCGCGGCATTGAAAGCGCACAGGGCAGCCGGTTGATGAGTGCGGAAGAGTCGTCGCTGTCGGCGCCGTTCATCGATGATGCTCCGCACGCGCAACTGACCAATCTGGAAAACACCACTATCAGCTACTACCCGAAAGGCGAGCTGATCGGCATGGTGATGGACCTGTTGATTCGTGGCCGAACGAAAGGGAAGTCGTCGCTAGACGACGTGATGCGCCGCATGTACGACGAGTTTTATCTAAAGAGTCCCAATAGCAGTTACTACTTGCGCGGGCGTGGTTACCAGACCGAAGACCTGGAACGCGTCGTGGTAGATCTCGCGGGCGCGGAGTTTCACGATTTCTTCAAACGGCACGTTCGCGATGTGGAAGTGTTGCCTTACGACGAAGCGTTCGGGTACGCAGGTCTCAGGCTCGTTAGGTCGCAGGCGAAGGAACCGTTCGATGCGGGGCTGTCTATTGAGTTTGAGGGCGACGTTGGAATGGTCGAGAACGTGCGCAACTACTCGCCGGCTGAAACTGCCGGGCTACAGAAGAACGACGAAATCGTTTCGTTGGCCGGCCGGAACGTGACGAAAGACTCGTGGTTGAAGACGTTGGCGCGCTACAAGAAGGGTGATCGTGTTCCAGTCGTCGTTAAGCGCGACAGACGGACGATCAAAGCTGAGATGCTCCTGGGAGATCCGGAACGCGTGGAGTACAGGATTGAAGAACGAGCCGATGCCACGGATCAGCAGCGAGAAATTCGCAGAGTATGGTTGAGCGGGAAATAAACCATCCAGAGATTACGCAGACTCTGTGTAATCTGTGGATGACTTCACGGCACGATGATTTCAAGCGACTCCGCTGCGATCTCGAAACGCATCGGTAGCTGACCAATCAACTCTCCATCGACCTGCACTGGTGCGTCGCCCTTCGCCTCGACGCTCGCCGCTTTCACAAACCGCACCCCAGGTTTGTCCTTCGGCATGCCCGCGCGCAACGCGTACGAAAGCAGACGCAGATAACTAACGCGGCTCACCGTTTCGATAATGCAGATCTCAAACTCCGGCTCTTCGAGACGCGCGCCGGGTGTGATAGCAAGATCCCCACCATAGCGCGCTGCTTTGCCAATCGCCGCAAACGTGCCGGTGTAAGTACGACCGCCAATTTCAAGTGTGAACGGAGACGGTTTCCAGTCTGCCAGGTGACTCAAACCTGAAAGCCAGAACGCGCCCTTGCCAATGCGTTTCTTCAAGCGTGGCTGCACTCGTTGCACGACGGAAGCGTCGAGACCAATGCCGGCCATCAAAACAAAGAGACGGCTCTTTCCGGTTGTTTCTTCCGTCGCGCGCCCGAGGTGAATGCGACGGGCATTGCCGCGTGCCGCAACCGCGGTCGCTAGCTCATCGTCGAGCGGGAGATTCAGTTCGCGCGCGAGAACGTTTGCAGTGCCGCGTGGAATTATGGCCAGACGCGCTTTGCTTCCGGCCATTCCCTGTATTGCTTCATTGATCGTTCCGTCACCACCCGCGACGATCACGTCTGAACTTCCGTTGCGAGCAGCGCGCGCAGCGATCTCGGTGGCTTCCTCGGGAGCGCTGGTGAGTTTCAGATCGACTTCGACGCCTAAAGATCGAAGTTGGGCGGCAACGTCCTGGACGGGCCGCAGTCGACGCGCGCCGTAGCGGCCCGTTTTAGGGTTGGAGATCAGGATTGCTCGTCGAATAGACACACGGATAAAACAGATTATTCCAGGCGATAATTCGGAGCTTCCTTGGTGATGATCACGTCGTGGACGTGAGATTCCTTCAAACCGGCAGAGGTGATGCGCAGGAAACGAGTCTTCTCCTGAAACTCGTTGATGTTGCGGCACCCGGTGTAACCCATGCCGGATCGAAGTCCACCGACGAGTTGCGTGACCATGTCGGCGAGAGTTCCTTTGTACGGCACACGGCCTTCGATACCTTCGGGCACGAGCTTCGACTCGCTGACGCCCAGGTCCTGCGCGTAACGATCGCGCGAACCTTCGCGCATCGCGCCGATCGAACCCATGCCGCGATATGATTTAAACGAGCGGCCCTGAAACAGAATCACCTCACCGGGCGCTTCTTCAGTGCCAGCAAAGAGCGATCCAATCATCACCACATCGGCACCAGCGGCGATCGCCTTCGCGACGTCGCCAGAAAACTTCACACCACCGTCGGAAATAACCGGCGCCTTGCCACGCGCGGCTTTCACACAACTCGCAATCGCCGTGATTTGCGGCACGCCCGCGCCGGTCACGACGCGCGTCGTACAGATCGATCCGGGACCAATGCCAACTTTAATCGCATCAACACCCGCGTCAATCAGTTCCTGCGCGCCCGCAGTGGTGCCGACGTTGCCCGCAATCACGTCCGTTTCGGGATGCCGGGCCTTGATCTCTTTCACAGCTTCGATTACCCGCGACGAGTGACCGTGCGCCGTGTCGATCACGAGACAATCAACCCGCGCGCGAACGAGTTCATCAGCCCGTTCGCGATAATCACCGGTCGCGCCGATCGCCGCAGCGACGCGCAACCGGCCCAAATTATCCTTCGCCGCCGACGGATACTTGATCGCTTTCTGAATGTCTTTAACGGTGATCAGTCCTTTTATATGTTTGTCGTCGTCGACGACCAGCAGTTTTTCGATCCGGTGTTTTTGCAGCACGGCCTTCGCTTGATCCAGCGTGGTGCCGACCGGAACCGTGACGAGCGGTTGTTTCGTCATCACTTCCGAGACCGGAATGTCGAAGCGCGTCTCGAAACGAAGGTCACGATTCGTGATGATGCCGACGAGATGTCCGGTTTCATCCACCACGGGAACGCCGCTAATGTGAAAGCGCTCCATTACCTGGAGCGCTTCGCGTACTGGCCGGTCCGGTCTGATGGTTACCGGATCGACGATCATTCCCGATTCCGATCGTTTGACCTTATCGACCTCCTCCGCCTGCCGTTCGATGCTGAGATTCTTATGAATAACGCCGATGCCGCCTTGCTGGGCGAGAGCGATTGCCAGCGACGCTTCAGTCACGGTGTCCATCGCGGCCGAGCACAAGGGAATCTGCAGCCGGATATTGCGCGTGAATTGTGTGGCGGTGTCAGTCTCGTAAGGCAGAACGTCGGAGCGGTCAGGAACAAGGAGAACGTCGTCGAAAGTAAGTCCTTCAAAAATATCTGATGTGATCATGTGCCCCTAAATCTATGGTTGTTAATGTGAGGTCATTATACATAGGAGTGTGAGTTTGGTTCAGTGCGAAAACCGACTCGCTGTTGGGAGCCGCCGCGGCGCGTCGTTGAAACCAGTGAAGCGCGGCTAAAGCGGTCGCAGTGAGTATGGCCAGGATGAGAATCGCGAGCACCACGGTCAACACCGGCGAGCGCGTTGCGGGTGTGTCTGTATAAACCTTGGATTGGAGCGGATGAGTGCTCACGTCGTCGCTCGACTCGCCGCCGTGCTCGCGCAAGTAACGGGTGTAACCCTCAACTGCTTCGCGCTCGTCGTAGCCGACACACTTCGCGTAGGCCTTAATAAAACTGCGATTGAAGACGCCTCCGGGCAGGCGTTTGTAGTCGTTGGCTTCGATGGCCTCGAGATAATGAACGGAGATCCGCGTCTGGTCACAGATTTCGCGTAAGCCAATACCTCGCGCCTCGCGTGCGAGTCGCAATTGTTCGCCGATAGTCGCTGCCATCTCCAATCGCTCGTTCCTGGCGTTGGCTTGGTAGACTACCTCCGGGCGAAGTCCGGAGCAAGCTTGGTTAAATGTGTTTACGAACCCACCTGGTCTTGCCGGGCCGCTTGTATGAATCCGACAACTCCCACTTTTTCTGCACTATAGCTTGGCTGCTAAACGGTGTCAAACCAGTCGACAAAAGATCGTTGACTTCATGCTGCATCGAGAGTAGGCTGCGCGCTGCTAACCGCTCAGCAGCCTGAATTCTCACGGCTTCGTCCTTGCACACGGAGTAAATCCACATGCCAAAGGTCCTGAAACGATTCGGAAACTTCATCAAAGATCACTGGAAAACCTTTCTTACGATGGCCGTGCTCATCGTGCTAGGCGTCATAGTTAGTGCTTTCACGGTACGCCTGGAACACCGCTTTCATAAGACGCCGAAAACCACCACGGAAACGGCCGCAGAGACCTCCACGGAAACCACTGGGGAGACCGCCACGAAACCCGCTACGAAAACCGCCGCTGAATTAGTGTGGTGGCAAGCGCTCTCGCTGACGCTTTTGGATCACGCCGGCGTCGGCCTTTTCGCCGCAGCCATACTCGGCGTATTGATCGAACTGCCACACATGCACGATTACTTTCAGGATCGGATCCAGAACACGATCATCAACAGAAACTTCATCAAGCAGTTGAGTCCATCGGAGCAAGAGAGACTACAGGAACAGGCGCTGGAGGCCTTTTTCGGCGTCGAAGAACTCGGCCAGGAAGGTGGCTTCTACAAGTTCTACACTCAAAAAATACGATCACACATCGCCGGCGCCTTCAGAACGGGAACCACGTTTGAAACGCGGGTTGCACATGATGCCAATGGTGATCTTTACCGCGTCACCGAGAGCATCTCATACACCTGCAAAAAAGGTAGCGAAGGGCTGCCGAAGGAAGTTCGCTGGACTACAGAGGCGGATGAAATCGAAGAGCTCCTGCACTTGGACATCTCTGCAAAGAAGCCTGAAAAAGACGCGCGCGACGAGGTGTATTCGTTCGACAAGACGACCGGGTATTGCCACCGATCATTAGTGAATTACAAGCCCGGCCACGGCTACATACTTCCGCTGGATGAATATGCATCTTCCGACGAGTTGGCAATTACAGTAACGGCAACTTACACGGTCCCTCGCGAACGCGCATTTTCGTGGACCATGCCCTTGCCTTCTGACAGTTTTTCGGGCGACATCTACTTCCCGGCTGATTTGGAGATTTTTGTCGATCTGTTTGGGCTGGACGAGAGCGCGCTACCTGGAAAAGCGGATTTGCAGCCCGAGAACGGGATTTACAAGTACCCAATCAAGCACGATACCTGGTTGCTGCCCGACGACGGTTTCAGTTTTCACTTCCGGCAGAGGAAGCAGCCGGTTGCACGACCGGCGGCCGAACCCGCAGCGCCCGCGCCCGAACCTTCAGCGCCCGAACCGGCGCCACCGGAGACGCCAGCCGCACCGAACCAGTGAGGTTCATTTATTCCACCCAACAACCTGATCCAGCTTCTTCGCTACAATCGGGTGGTAACCGGGTCTGGCCTTCGCATAGATCGCTCGCGCCCACGTCTTTCCCGGTTCCGACTTAACTAACTCCTCATATAAAGGCTTGATGAGTTTTTCCCTGCCAACCGAAACCAGAAACTCTTCCAACCGGTCGAGTCCCGGACGATAACCAGCGCGGATACTCAGCAACAGCCATTGATGAACAATCTCACAGTTGTGTGAAGCTGTTAGCTGAAACTGCCGGTCAAGCTCGTCGATCTGCTCCAGGCTCAAGTCGTGAGGAAGGCGGGTCAAAAAGTGTAACCACTCGTGGATGGTCCATGACGAAGCATTTAGATCAGTCGCCGACTTGCGGCCCTCCAACCACGCACGCGCTTCATCTTCAACGACCCCAAAAGCCTGAGACGAAGGTAACGGAATTGACGGCGGAATGCCTGGTTCATAGAGCCACTCATTAACTGGAATACTCGCAGCAACAGTTGGATTCCGCTGAAACAGATTCTGTTTCAAATAATGGATAAACTCTTCTGTCGTGATGCTCTGAAACGAAAACTGATCGAAATACTCGCGCAGGAATTGATCGAAACGCGTGCGGCCGAAGGTCTTTTCCAGTTGCAGCAGAAAGAGCGCACCCTTTTCGTAGGGAATCTTGGTGATGCAGTCTTCGGGATCTCCCTCGTTACAGCTTCCGTGAAGCACTTCTTCTCTATCGTCCAGGCGAGTGAGCTCTTCCTTGAGCTCCTCCAACCCGAGAGCTGCTTCCATCTCTGCACGCGGTTCACCGTAGATCTCTTCAATGAGTCTTCGCTCGACGTAAACGGAGAAGCCTTCGTTCAGCCAAACATCATTCCAGGTGGCATTCGTAACCAGGTTTCCCGCCCACGAGTGAGCAACTTCGTGGGCGATCACGGAAACCAGACTCTTGTCACCGGCCAGAATTGTCGGAGTCGCGAAGGTCAATCGCGGATTCTCCATACCGCCGACAGGGAAGCTCGGTGGCAGAACGAGTATGTCGTAACGGTCCCAACGGTATGGCCCATACAACCGTTCGGCTCGTTCCATCATTGTTTCAATATCAGAGAACTCTGCGGCTGCCGATTCAATTAGAGACGGCTCCGCGTAGACGCCCGTTCTCGGTCCAAGCGACCGGAAACTCAGATCGCCAACAGCCAGAGCCATTAAATAGGACGGAATCGGCTGAGGCATGTCGAAGGAATAATTGCCATTGCCCAAAATCTGTGGATTGTTGGCGGCGCCCATCACCGCCATCAGGTGTTCGGGACATTTGACTGTCGCGCGAAAGGTCATGCGGACCTGCGGCGAGTCCTGGAGAGGGATCCAGCTCCGGGCATTGATTGCCTGAGACTCAGTCAGCAAAAAAGCATCCTTCTTTTCGGATGTATGTCGCGGCTCGAGCCATTGCAGCCCACGCGCCTCCGGGCTGGTGGAGTATTCGATTCGGATACGATCGACGCCGGCCGGCAACTCAACGCTCAGCGGCGCGCCGAGAATCGGATCGCCCTCGCCAATCTCAAAACGCGCAGCTTGAAACGTTTCGTCCGCCGGCACAGCCTGAACCTTGAGAATATTCAGATCCAGCGTGTCGAGAACGACCCGCGACACTTCGTTGTTGAGGCGTTCCAGAAATAAAACCGCCGTACCATGCAGGGTTCTTTCCCCAAAAGACACACTTAAATCCAGGTCAATGTGCCGGACCCGGATGTCCCTCGGGTTGGAAAACGAGTGCGGATCTTTTACGGGTTGAACGATGAAACTTCTTTCGGGAGCTTGGGGGGAGCTTAATGTGTCAACGGGAAACGATTGTGACGCCATGTTGGATAATCTAAAGCGACAGGCCCAATTGATCAAGAAGCCTGGCAGAAATCGGAATCCGCCGGGCTGATTTCCTTCGAGAATCTAGTAGTGATGTCCTAATCTGGACGCATCTGAACGCCGAAGGCGTTTTCTAGTTTGAGCCCAGGGTTGGTACAACCCTGGGGGCACAGGGGCGAGAAAGACTACTACGCTGAAAGCGTTCGCAAGCAAGGCGCCACTTGCCAATGCTTTCAGCATTGGTACCAAAAATAACCGTTTAGTCCCAGGGTTGGCGGGACCGCCACCCGGGGCTGAAATTGGTAAACGCCTTCGGCGTTCAGATTAGGACATCACTACCGAGATCTCGCTCTCTTGCTCTTTGCCGCTCGCAGTGATAGGTTGACGCTAAATGATGACCCGGTTTTTAGTTTTAATCTTTACAATAAACAAAGTGAGGATAATGAGATGCCCCTAGAAGCACTCGGAATGGTTGAGACGAAAGGATTCGTGGGCGCAGTAGAGGCCGCCGATGCAATGGTCAAAGCAGCGAATGTGCAACTGCTCGGCAAGGAGTACATCGGCGCAGGCTATGTCACGATCTTTGTGCGCGGCGACGTCGGCGCGGTGAAGGCCGCGACTGATGCGGGTGCGGCTGCGGCGCGAAGAGTCGGCGAGCTGATCAGTGTCCACGTGATTCCGAGGCCCCATGCCGAGGTCGAACGCGTACTGCCCGTGAACGGACGAACCGGTTTGAGCCCGGATGAAGCCGCTTTGCAAGGCGGCGCACGCGGTCAACTCGGTCAGGGCGACCAGGGCCGCTCGCTTGGCGCTGGTACGCGTGAGGCAAGCAAAGAGAGAACGCGGTAAGGCATTGCCGATTTGCGATTGCCGATTGCCGATTTGAAAAACAAGGTGCTTCATTCAATCGGCAATTGGAAATCGGCAATCGGCAATGGTTGGAGTTTGTCATGTCAGTCGACAAAGACTTAGTTTCCGTACAACAGGCGCGTGATTTAGTAGAGGCCGCGCATCGCGCACAGGCCGAAGTGGCCCAGTTTGATCAGGCGAAGATCGATCGCATCTGTGAAGCCATGGCGAAGGCGGCGTTGCGCGAAGCGGCGCGGCTCGGCGCGATAGCAGTCGAAGAAACCGGGTACGGAATTCCTGACGACAAGCGGGAGAAGAACCGTTTTGCCGCCGAAGATGTTTGGAACTACTTTCGCGGTTTGCGCACCAGGGGAGTAGTTTCCGAGACGAAAGACGTTGTAGAGATCGCCAGTCCGCGTGGCGTGGTTGCGGGCATCATTCCTTCTACGAATCCAACCTCAACCGCCATCTTCAAAGTCCTGATCGCGATCAAGTCGCGCAATACAGTGGTGTTGTCGCCACATCCATCGGCCGCGAAATGTATCAATGAAACCGCGCGCGTGATGCGCGAGGCGGGTGTGAAAGAAGGTCTGCCAGCCGAGGCGATCGGTTGCATGACGACGGCGACGATCGAAGGCACTGAAACTTTGATGAAACACAAGCAGACCGCCGTGATTCTGGCGACCGGTGGCATCGGGCTTGTGCGAGCGGCTTATTCGTCAGGCAAACCGGCGTTTGGTGTTGGTCCAGGCAACGTTCCGGTTTGTATTGAACGAAGCGCCGACGTGCCGAAAGCCGTGCAGGATATTCTGACCGGCAAGTGTTTCGACAACGGCACCATCTGCGCGTCGGAACAGGCGGTGGTTTGCGACGCGCCCGTAGAGCAGGCGGTTCGTGAACAGTTCAAACTTCAGGGCGCGCATTTTCTTTCCGCGGCCGAAGCCGATCAACTCGGCAAAGTCGTAGCGACGTCTCAACGCTCATTAAATCCAGCAATTGTCGGTAAGTCAGTGGAAGTGATTGCGAAGATGGCCGGCTTGAGCGTGCCGCCGGGAACGCGTTGTTTGATTGCGGACGTTGCGGGTGTAGGACGCGACTATCCGTTGTCGATGGAAAAGCTATCGCCGATTCTGGCTTTTTATGTGGTTGATGGTTTGGCCCAGGCGGCGCGGCGTAGTCAGGAAGTGCTCGGGTACGGCGGCATGGGCCATACAGCGGGCATTCACACACGCTCGCGCGAAGCCGCAGTGCAATTTGGCGCCGAGATGCCCGCGTCGCGCATCACCGTGAATACACCGACGACACATGGCGCGATCGGTTTTTCAACGGCGCTGCCGCGGTCGATGACCCTCGGTTGTGGTTCGTGGGGTGGCAACGTTACGTCAGACAACGTTTCGCCGTTACACCTGATGGACATCAAACGCGTCGCGTTTGAAACGCGGCCGGTGAAGAGCGTACGTCCCGCAGTTGGCGTGCAGCCGGTGGTGAGCGCTCCGCCAGCACAGCCGGTAACTCCGGCGCCTGTCGTTGCGGGTGGCAAGATCGATCGGCAGGAGATCGCGGCGATAGTCGATCGTTTCCTGGCGGGCCGAGTTGAACCGCCGCCTGTAACTTCGCCGCTGCCAAAGCCGGAAATCGAACCTGAAGCTGGTAGCATGTATGCCGCACCGGCGCCCGCGCCGAAAGTTATCGAGCCGGTGAGTAAGCCGGCGCCGGCGCCGTTAACGAACGGCAACAAGACGGCAGTTGAGTTTGTCAGCGAAGACGACGTCCGGCGCGCGATCCAGAAGGGCGAGAAAATCTATATAAACTCGAAAACGATTATTACGCCTGCCGCGCGCGATATCGCCGAACCGGCGGAGGTGTTTGCAAAGGTCTAATGTTCCTGGCAAAGGTAGTAGGCACCGTCTGGTCCACCAAGAAGACGCCCGATCTCGAAGGCGTCCGGTTCCTCATCGTTCATCCTTACGATCTCGACAAAGAACCAACGCGAAACATCGTCGTAGTCGCCGATCGACTCGGAGCGGGAACGGGTGAGATGGTGATGTGTGCCTTCGGCAAAGCAGCGAGATCGGCGATTGGAAATCAGGACATGTCGATCGAGGCCGCCGTGGTCGGCATCGTCGATCGCGTGGACATCAACGAAACGTGAGGCATTGCCGATTGCCAATTGCCGCTTGCCGATTTTGGGTTCCTGTGACTTTCAAATTGGCAATCGGCAATTGGGAATCGGCAATTTTCTATCATGGCCAATGAAGACTTGATCTATCGCATCACTCGCGCGGTTTATCAGCGTTTGGGACCGAGTGTGGACGAGCAGATGGTGGAGCAACTTGTTACCGATATTTATCGCGAGGTGAACCTTGCGGTTACCGAGTTGGGTCGCTCAGAAACGAGTGCGACGCAGGCAGGCTCAGCGGAGCGTATGATCATCTCGGTCTTCGGTCAGGACCATCCGGGTATCGTCGCCGGTGTTTCGCAGATACTCGCGGAAGCTGGTTGCAGTATTATCGACATCAACCAGACGGTCGTGCAGGGGAAGTTTGCCATGGTGATCATTGGCGACACCTCGCGCGCGCGTGAAAGCACCGCCGATCTGAAAGAGCGCCTCCGGCGCGCAGGAGAACAATTGGGCGTGCGCATCTACGCGCAGCGCGAAGACCTTTTCAACGCGATGCATAGAGTGTGAGAACTCCCGAACCATCTATGTCTGAGCCGGAAATTGCCCGCCGTTGTCATTCCTGCGGTGTTTCGCTCCGCCAGAACGCGCTCTATTGTCCTCAGTGCGGGGAAAGGATCGGTGACCAGGTCCGTGAAAATCCCCCTCCTTCTGTCCCGCAAAAAACAGGCGTCGCGGAAAACGTGCGTGAACGCGTCGAAAAGATCAGGCACGTTTCCAGCGTTATGATCGATCAAGCCGCGTACGATCCGAGTTTGCGCTTCCTCTTAGTCGCCGCCGGGTTGTTTGTGCTGTTTCTCATCCTGCTGATTCTCAGCAAAGTGATCGGCTAAACGGATGGAATACAGTCAAGCCGAAATCCTGCAAACCGTGGCCATGACCGAGATGGAACATCTCGACGTGCGCACGGTCACGCTGGGCCTTAGCCTGCTCGATTGCAGCAGCGACTCCATCACCACAATCGCGCAAAAGGCCGGCGAGAAGATTCGCCGCGTGGCGGAGCGGCTCGTGCCGACAGTTGACGAGATTGGCAACGAGTTTGGTATTCGCATCGCCAACAAACGCATTTCCGTCACGCCTGTTTCACTGCTCACGGAAGGCGCGAAAGGAAACGTGATCGAACTTGCACGCGCGATCGACGACGCTGCCGGAGCTGTCGGCGTCGACTTCATCGGCGGTTACTCGGCGCTGGTCCAAAAGGGCGCGACGCGCTCGGAGAAACTGTTTCTCGATTCGATTCCGGAAGCACTGTCGAGCACGGCGCGTTTGTGTTCGTCGATCAACGCGGCAACGACGAGGGCCGGCATCAACATGGATGTGGTGGCCCACGTCGGGCGCATCATCAAAGACGCCGCCGAACGTACGCGCGACCAGGGCGGACTCGCCTGCGCAAAGTTCGTCTGCTTTGCGAATGCCGTGGAAGACAATCCGTTCATGGCCGGCGCGTTTCATGGCGTGAGTGAGGCGGAGTCAGTGATCAACGTCGGCGTTTCCGGTCCGGGCGTGGTCCATCACGCCGTTCGTAATGCCGACCGCAATATGCCTTTGCAGGAGCTGGCGGAAACGATCAAGAAGCTCTCGTTCAAACTCTCGCGCGCCGGCGAACTGGTTGGCCGCGAAGCAGCGCGCCGGCTGGGAATTCCGTTTGGCATCATCGATCTGTCACTGGCGCCGACGCCGGTTCGCGGCGATTCCGTGGCAAACATTATCGAAGCGATGGGCTTCGAACGTGCCGGCACACACGGAACTACCGCGGCGCTCGCTCTTCTGACGGACGCAGTTAAAAAAGGCGGCGCGATGGCGAGTGGCTCGGTCGGGGGCATGAGCGGCGCGTTTATTCCCGTTTCCGAAGATGCGGGTATGATCGAAGCCGCGCAGATCGGTGCTTTGTCGCTGGAAAAACTGGAAGCGTGGACCAGCGTCTGTTCCGTAGGTATCGACATGGTCGCAGTTCCTGGTTCCACCTCCGCCGAGACGATTGCAGCGATCATCGCGGACGAGATGGCGATCGGAGTGATGAACAACAAGACCACGGCCGTGCGAATCATCCCGGTGCCCGGACGCGGCGTGGGCGACATGGTGGAGTTTGGTGGCCTATTGGGCAGTGCGCCGATCATGCCGGTGAACGCGTTTTCGTGCGCCGAGTTTATCCGCCGTGGTGGCCGAATTCCCGCGCCGATTCATTCGTTGCGGAACTGACAAAGCGAGATTCGTGTTAATCTGACGCTATCTCTGACGGGAGACTGCAATGCCTGAAGCACTCGGTATGGTTGAATGCCGCGGACTGGTCGCGATGATCGAAGCCGCGGACGCGATGGTCAAAGCGGCGAATGTTCGTCTGGTCGGCTGGGAAAAGATCGACGCCGGCCTGGTGACCGCGATTGTGCGCGGCGACGTTGCAGCCGTTCGCGCGGCGGTAGACGCGGGCGCCGCGGCGGGCAGAAGAGTCGGTGAAGTTGTGGCTACGCACGTGATCCCTCAACCCCATTCAGACGTGGACCAGGGCCTCCCCGTATTACACACCGGCGAAACCACGCGCAAGAAGATCAGCGGCTCCGTCAGACCCAAAGCTTGAAGCCCCTTCCTTTTTCCACGAGTCCTTTCAGGAGGATCGATGGCCCAAAAGAAAAGAACGACGCTCGGCGGACTGCTCGAGAGATTTTCTCACCAGGCAACACAGGCGACCGGCAGTTCGATAGCGTTCATCGTGGCGGTCCTGGTGGTCCTGATCTGGTTGATCAGTGGCCCACTTTTTCATTTTTCCGACACGTGGCAACTGGTGATCAATACCGGCACGACTATCGTCACGTTCCTGATGGTGTTCTTGATTCAACGCGCGCAGAACAAAGATGCGCTCGCGATACACCTGAAGCTCAACGAGATCGTGGCCGCGATGGAAGGTGCGAGCAACCGCTTGATCGACGTCGAAGACTTGAGCGAAGCGGAGATCGATGCTTTGCGCAAGTACTATCGTAGGCTGATCGAACTTGCACGCGCGGACGACAATCTCACCGCCACGCACTCCGTCGAAGAAGCCGCCTCGCGGCACGGATCAAAGTACAAGGTCAAGGTGAAGTAAGCGTTTCCGGCAAAACCCATTTTCAGCAGGAGGTGACGTGAACGAAGATCCCCTGTCCAATAACCAGCCCCTTAGTGAAAAAGCAGAGAGCCTCGCCCATGTCTCGCTCTTCAAACGCCTGGAGCCGGCCGAACTCGAACGACTGGCAACCCGCGTCGAGCACGTAACCTTCGCGCCCGGTGAAGCGATCTTCATGGAGAACGACAAGGGCGATGCGCTGTACGTGGTCGATAGCGGTTCCGTGCGCATCTGGGTGCTCGATGATGATGCGAAGCCGGTCACGTTAGCCGAGTTGAAGACCGGCGACTTCTTCGGCGAGTTGGCGGTGCTCGATCGTGGGCCAAGATCGTCAAATGCGACGGCGATCAAGGATACGGTCCTGCATCGTTTGAGCAGTGACGACTTTCAGCAGTTCCTGATACAGCATCCGGAGGCCTCGATCGATGTGATTTGCGAGATTGGCGCGCGTATGCGCCAAACCAACATGCTGGTGACGTCGCGAGTGGTCCGCAACATCAACGTTGTAATGGAAGAGAAAGCCACGGTGGGCCAACGCATCGCCGACAAGGTCGCGTCGTTTGGTGGCTCGTGGACGTTTATCGGAATTTATGTCGGCTTTTTAATCGGTTGGATAGCCTTCAACTCGTTGGTGTTGATCCGTTACGGTGCCGGTGACTCGGGCAACCAATTTGATCCGTATCCTTACATCCTGCTGAACCTGATGCTGTCGATGACGGCGGCTTTGCAGGCGCCGATCATCATGATGTCGCAGAACCGCGCGGCGTATAAAGATCGACTCGCGGCGGAACAGGACTTCAAAGTGAATCTGAAGAGCGAACTGTTGTTGGAAGAGTTAATGCGCAGAACAAAAGCGCGCGAGGCTCAGATGCAGGAGATCGTCGACGGCATCAAGAGTCTCAGACGGTAAACCATCCACAGATTACGCAGAAGTCCGTGGAATCTGCGGATGGGGTTCTTATGGTGACGGTTTTCTGGTTCCAGTTCCACCAGCGGGTAAACGCACGGCGGGTGGTTTGGGAGTGTTGCCGGTGGAGCCTTCTTTTCGCGCCAGGCGTCCGGTCCGCGTCAACGCGATGCGTTTGTCGCCGCTGGATGGTTGGTCCACGCTCACTTTGATCGCGCGATAAGTTCCATCCTGGGTTTTGTTGGTCGGGTTGTAAGCGATCACGTACTGCGTGCGCAGGTCGCGAATGATCTCGTTGGCGATCTGCGGCAAGTCAGCGATCGATTCCGGGAAGAACGCGCGTCCACCTGTTTCAGTCGCCAGCTTGTTGATTAAAGCCATGGCCTTCTCGCGCGGACTCTTGCGAATCAGCCCCGCCTCTTTGTCGAGCTCGTTCACAAATCCGATGACGAAGATCTGAACGTCTTCCTCACGCAGACGAGCGAATAGTTGTTCCTGTTTGTAGAAGCTGTTGCGATCCTCACCGTCGGTAATAACGATCAGCGCGCGCCGCCGGCGATCGCCGTCATCACCACGCCGGTATTCGGAAACGTGTTCGGCGGAAAGATAAACCGCGTCGATGATCGCGGTCTGGCCGCCCTCGACGTAAAAACTGTCGAGACCATCCATCAAGAGATCTTTGTTGGCCGTGAAGTCCTGAACGGTTTCGATCTTGTCGCTGCTGATGAAACGGACCAGGAACGTTTCATCGCCATGCTTGTTGGCATTGATGATGGTTTTTCCGGCGTCGATAACGCTTTGCAATTGCGAACGGAGTGAACCCGAAGTGTCGACGGCCAGGCCGTAACTGATCGGCACCTCTTCGCGTGAGAAGGTCTCGATGCCTTGCGGCACGCCGTCTTCAAACACGTGGAAAGCATTCTGCGGCACGTCGTTGATGGGCCGGTTGTTGCGGTCAATCACGCGAACGTGAAGCTGGACCAGTTCGGCGTTGATCCTGATGGTGTCGCCGCTCTCAATCACCTCTGGCGGCGTCGGCGTGGGTGTCGGTTTGAGACGTGGGACCGGTGGCGGTTCGCCGAGAGTCGGCGCAATGCGATCGACACCCGGACGTTGCGTCTGCGGAGTGGGCGTCGGACTTGGAGATGCGCCAGGGGCACTCGGGGCCTCCGGCTGCGTGTTTCGCGGCCGGTCCTGGCTCAAATCCGCGGAAGCGCTTGAGCTAAAGCTGGCTGCCGCGAGCAAGCCACAAATCAGGAGTGAAACTGCAAGAATTCTTCTCATGTCACACGAAACGCTCCGCGAACCCTTCAATCGGGGACGGGAGCGCTGGGGCAAGTGCCGCGGCTGCGACTCCACGCACGGTGAACAGATGCAGCCCTGCTAACACTGAGTTGCCGAAACACTTGGGAAACTGAGCCCTACCTCGCACCGGCCGTGGCGTAGTAGCCCTCCTTGGAGCGCACAAACAGACGCGGCAGACCACGCGGCGGTGTCACTTTAACTTTCACGCGGTGCCACTTCCCGTCGTTCACAAACGACTCGGGTTTGTAGCCAATCGAGTACTGGTGCCGCAACTCAAGCGCGATCTGTTCGAAAATGTCGTCCATTTCGGCGGCCGAACGCGGGAAGAAAGCCTTGCCGCCGGAAACGCCGGAAAGCTCGTCGAGCACTCCCTGTCCTTCCATGCCCAGCGCGCTGCCGGCATCGCTGCCGCTCAGGATGCCGATGGCGTAGAGCGTCACGTCGGATTCTTTCAAAAGCTTGCGCACTTCATTGTAGGTGTAGCGCGAATCGTTGTCCTGGCCGTCGCTGATCAGCAGCAGCGCCCGCTTCGGATGCGCGCCACGCTGAACCTTTTCCACGCCGAGGTAACAGGCGTCGTAAAGCGCCGTCTGGCTCTTGGTTTCGACGAAAGTGAGCTTGTTCAGAATCGAATCGCCATCGCGAGTGCGGTCGAGCAACAACTGGGCGCGCGAGTTGAAGGCGATCAGGAAGTACTCGTCGGAGTCGTGGCTGGTTTGAATAAACTTGGCCAGCGCGTCGCGGGCGCGTTTCACCTTATCGCCGCTCATGGAGCCGGACACGTCGAAAATGACGCCCACGGACACGGGCGAGTCATCGTCGCTGAAAAAGGTGATCTCCTGTTGCTGCTTGTTGTCGAAAACGGCGAAGGCGCTCTTGCTCAAGCCGGAGACGTAACGTCCGTAGGTATCCGTGACCGTGACGGTGAGCGTGATCAGATCGGTGTTGGTGATCAACGAACGGTCGTCGAGCTCGGTCCCAAGTTTCTTGGCCGGACTGGCCGTCGGGTCTGGCGTTTGGCTGGCTTGCGCGGGCGCTTTTTCCTGCGTTTGCGAAGGAGTTGCCGGGGCCGGTTTGTCCTGGCTCGGCGCCTGACTTCTTACCGAATACGAAAACGCAAACGCAGCGATGAGCGAAACGGAAGCTGCCGTGATCTTGGTGGCGTAACGAGTCGGTAAATGCATGTCACCCCCGGCTACGATTCTTCGATTCAATTTTTACACAACCGGTCAGGGCTCGTAGGGAACTGTCAACACAGATGCTCGCAAGGGAACGAGTGATGCCCGACACTTACAAACCGGAGCGTGAAATGGTCACGGGGAGACGGCCGCGGCGCGTTTCATTTTGCTGTGTTGGCCGAGCCATTCTAGGACAGGCGCGTTTCTGCGCGCAAGCTTTTGAGATCTCGTCCACCGATTACGCCGATCTGTGCAATCTGTGGCTGGCTTGCAACTTTTGCGGACACCGAGCGTGTACCACTCGCGTGATATACTCCCGAATCAGTTTAACCCCGAATCTTTAACGATGGCTGAATTCATTTGTCGATTGGGAACGCCGGCGGGCGAAGTGGTGACCCGCACGATTGAAGCCCCGGGCGTTCATGAAGCAAGAGCACGTCTCGAACGTGAAGGTTTTCGCGTTTTCAACGTCACCCCGCCGAAGACCGCCGGCGTCGCGGCCCTGACGCGATTTGGCCGTCCGGGCGGTCATCCACGCGTTAAAGCAAACGACTTCCTGCTGTTCAATCAGCAACTCGCCGCGCTGGTGCGAGCGGGTATCCCGATCCTCCAGGCGATCTCGATGTTGCGCAAACGTGCCGCGTCGGCCCGACTGCGCTCGGTGCTCGGCGATGTTGAAGAACAGGTTCGCGGTGGCGCCGCGCTGTCGCAGGCATTTGCGTCACAGGCCGGAGTGTTTCCACGCATTTACACGGCGTCGATTCTGGCCGGCGAACGATCCGGCGCGCTCGATGAGGTGTTGAGCCGCTACGTCAGTTACATGCGCCGCAATGTCGCTTTGCGGCGGAAGATTCGCGGCGCGCTCGCTTATCCCACGTTTCTGTTGTTTGCTTCGGCGTGTATGGTCACGTTTCTGACCATCTACGTGGTGCCGCGCATGTCGGAGTTGTTTGCCGGTTTTGGCAACGAGTTACCCACGGTGACGCAGATCGTTGTCGGCGTCTCGCGCTGGCTTTCGTCAAACGTCTTGTGGTTTGGCCCATTGGTTATCGCCTTGGCCATCCTGCTGTCGCTCTGGTCGCGCACGCCTGCCGGAAAGCTTCAGATCAGCGCGCTGATTCTGAAGATACCGCTGGCCGGAAGCCTGGCGGTGCAGCTTTCGGTGGCCCAGGCGACACGTTCACTCGCGACGCTTTTGGCCGGCGGCATCACGCTCGTCGAGTCGTGGGAGATCGCGTCCGAGTCGATTACCAACCTGGAACTACGGCGCCGCAGTTCGTCGATCTTGCCGATGATTCGTGAAGGACGTTCGTTCACGGAGAGTCTGGAAACAGCGGGATGGATGCCGCCGCTGGCGATCGACATGATCGGAATTGGCGAACGCTCGGGCAGTTTGCACGAGATGCTCGACGAAGTTGCGGTTTTCTATGATGCGGAGTCGGAGGTCCGGCTGGAACAGTTGACGACCACGCTTGAGCCTGCGATTCTTGTCGTGATGGGTGGCGTGGTGATAACGATTCTCCTCGCGATCTACCTTCCAATCATTCAATCCATCTCGAGTGGTGCGGGAGTCACTGGCGTTCACTAGTTTCGTTTTTTATCCACCGATTACACAGATTCAATCCGTGTAATCGGTGGATAAAGTAGTTCAGAAACTCAGAGCCTTTAGTAATGAAAGAAGTCTCAGAACACGACAATCCGGCAATCAGAACTGTTCCCCCGGCGGGTGGAAACGGCCAACAGAATGGCGACGAGCAGGTGCCGCCGGAGATGAAGGCGGCGAAAGAGCTCGCGCTGCGTTATCGTTTGCCGTTTGTCGATCTGCTGCCACACGATCGCGAATCACCAATCGATTACCAGCTCTTTGCCGAAGTGCCGGTCGACCTGATGGTCCGGCACCAGTTCGTTCCGCTCAAGCGCGACGAAAAGGGCCTGTACATCGCGATGGCTGATCCGACCGATCTCGAACGGCTGGATGAACTGTCGAGCACCTTGCGCACGCGGATCATTCCGCACGTCGCCACTGCCGGCGCTGTCGAAGTCGTGCTGCGCAAAGGCGACACCACGCAGCGCGTGTTGCAGGAAGCGGCTTCGGGTTTTCGCATTTCGCTCGTCAAGGAAACCGAACACGGCGAAGAAGTGCTCGATCTCGATCGCCTGGCGACCGACGCCGAGATGTCGCCGATCATCAAACTCGTCGACACGATCATCTACAACGCGATGGAGTCGCGCGCGTCAGACATTCACATCGAAACACGCGATACGGAAGTGCAGGTTAAGTACCGCATCGACGGCGCGCTCTATGCGAAAGTCGATCCGATCGACCTCGCTTATCACCAAACGCTGATCTCGCGTATCAAGGTCATGTCCGAACTCGACATCGCCGAGCGGCGCGTGCCGCAGGACGGCCGTTTCAGAGTTCGTTATAAAGGACGCAACGTCGATTTCCGCGTCTCGATCATGCCGACGATTCACGGTGAAGACGCGGTGATTCGTATTCTCGACAAGGAACAGATCAACGAAGAGTTTCGCAATCTCAACCTGAACGTCGTCGGGTTTGCGGAAGAGGACCTGAGAAAGTTTCGCCGCTACATCGCTGAGCCCTACGGCATGGTGCTTGTCACTGGTCCAACCGGTTCCGGTAAGACGACCACGCTCTACGCGGCGCTGAACGAGATCAGAAACGAAGAAGACAAGATCGTCACGATCGAAGACCCGGTCGAGTATCAGTTGCACGGCATCACGCAGATTCCCGTCAACGAGAAGAAAGGTCTGACGTTTGACCGTGGACTGCGCTCGATTCTGCGTCACGACCCGGACAAGATCATGGTCGGTGAGATTCGCGACACCGAGACGGCGCAGATCGCGATCCAGTCGGCTTTGACGGGCCACCTCGTGTTCACCACTGTCCACGCCAATAACGTGATCGACGTCATCGGACGCTTTTTGAACATGGGCGTCGAGCCTTACAACTTCGTCTCCTCTCTGAACTGCGTGCTGGCCCAGCGGCTGATCCGGATGTTGTGCCCCTACTGCAAGCGCCAGTATCGGCCGAACGATGCAGAACTGGCCGAATCGGGCCTGAGGCCCAACCTCTATCGAGACAAGCCGTTCTACATGAACGTCGGCTGTGATGCCTGCAACCACACGGGTTACCGCGGCCGCACGGCTATTCACGAATTGCTGGATTTGTCGGATAATATCCGCGAAATGATTGTCGAGCGGCGGCCCGGCTCGGAAGTCCGCCGCGCGGCAGAGGCCGAAGGGTTAACCAGCTTGCGCGAATCGGCCTTACAGAAGGTTTTTAGTGGGATTTCCACCTTGCACGAGATCAATCGCGTCACGTTCGTCGAGGAACTGGACGAGGTCAAGTAGACACTAACCCCGACCGCAACCCCCAGAATCTAATTGCCGATTTTCGATTGCCAATTGATCTGCAATGCCCAGCGCCAATTGGCAATCGGCAATCGGCAATTAGATCTGGGGAACTCAAATATACTGCCCGCGTGTAAGGAAATTGGCCGTCACGATCTTGCATCTTAAGCGCGGCGACGGCATTATTAGGGACGCTTCAACAGGGTCGTTTTAACTTTCCACCTCCCGAGTACGATAGCCATGAGAAACAACAACAGAATACGCACACTTATATCCCTGGTTCTGGCCCTTAGCATCCTGGCGGTGCCGATGACGGCATTTGCCAAAAAGGGTGAAAAGAACTTCAAGCGTGGCATGGATTACGAGCGGGCGCAGCAGTGGGACAAAGCGGCACAGGAGTTCACGCTCGCGGTCGCGGCGGATCCGTCGAACATGGAGTATCAGCTCCATTTCCGCCGGGCCAGTTTCAATGCTTCGCAGACTTACATGCAGCAGGGAAGGTCGCTGGCAGAGCGAGGTGATTACGTCGGAGCGTACAACGCTTTTCGGCAAGCTTATGGCTATGACGCGGTGAACGAGCTCGCTGTATCGGAGATGGAAAGAATGTTGCGCTTGCAGGCGGTGAAGGAAGGACGAACACCGGCCAGCGGCAACGGCCACCTGAACGGCAACGGCAGCAAGGGAAATGAAGTCCCGGACAGCGGCAACATGACGCCCAATGGTGAGGTTGCTCCGTCGCCCAGCAGTCAGCAGCTTCGCACCATCAACTACAACAGCGATCTGAAGGCGTTGATTCGCAGTCTCGCCGAGCAGCTCAATCTCAACGTCATCTTCGACAGGCAGTCGTTCACGCAATCGCGCACTATTGATCTTAATCTGAAAGACGTCACCACCGCGCAAGCGCTCGATTACGTTTTCCTTCAGGAAAGTCTCTTCTTCCAGAAACTCAGCCGCCGCACGATTCTCGTCGCCGACCAGGCACGCCGGCCGCAGTATCAACAACTCGTGCTGCGCACGTTCTACTTGTCAAACATGAAACCCGCGGATGCGCGCACGCTCGTGCAGCAGGCGATTCCGCCGTCAGTCGGGCGTCCGCAGACGATCGTTGTGCCGGATGATGCGACGAACAGTTTGACCGTGCGCGACACCGCTGAGAACGTGCGACTCATTGGCGAACTGTTGCAGAGCGTCGATAAGGACCGCGCTGAAGTGGTGATGGACGTCAACATCTACGAAGTGTCGAAGAACGACATGCTTCAGTTCGGCAACCAGATCGGTACCACGATCGACACCGGCATCGGTGGTTCACCGGGCTTCTCACTTTTGACAGATAACGGCATCGTTAATTCGGGTGCTGGTACAGGGGTCAATCTCGGCGCGCTCGTCGGTGGTGTTCCGACCGCGCTCGCAGCCGCGCTCGTCATTCCGCCTTCGGTGCTCCGCGCCTTCAGCAGCCGCGACAATACCAAGCTGATCGCTTCGACCCAGGTCCATGCGTTCAATGGTGAAGAATCGCAGGCGCGCATCGGACAACGTGTGCCGGTGCAAACAGCGCAGGCGTATCCGTTCGGTGTGCAGACCGGAACGCCGTTGCCAGGCCAGGGTGGTGTCTTCCCGAGTGGTGGTTTCCCGGTTATCAACTACGAACCGACCGGTTTGACGTTGAAGTTCACGCCGCAGGTGTTTCCGAACCTCGACGTGCAAGTGAAGATGAACATCGAGCAGAAGGACGTTCTCGGCGCGAGCACGTTAACGCCGACGTTTACTGAGCGCACGATGACGGGCACGGCTCGTATTCAGAACAACCGCACGATGATGCTCGCCAGCATCTCGACGGACATCGAGGCGCGTGGCCGAAAGGGAATCGCCTTCATCGGCGGTCTGCCGCTCATCGGCCGTTTGTTTACGTCGCCAACACGCGACTTGCGCCAGGTGGACATCGTGATCAGCGTTACGCCGCGCGTGCTTCGCGCTCCGGCTGTGACACCGCGTGACGAGGAGATGCGTCCGAGTGGTACGTTGCAGTCGCCGACTACGGGCTCGCTGGCGGAGATGATTCGCGAGGCGGATCGTGAGGAACAGATTGCCGCTGCGCGCTCGCTGCCGCGCAATGCGACGATCCAACTGCCGGATGCTCCGGTTGAAGTTGCCAAACCGGTGAACTCAACGCAGGCAACTGCGCAGAACAACAATCCGCAGCCTGCGATTTCAACCGCGGCCAATACATCAACAGCCAGTCAGGCCGCGCCTCCTCCGGTTCAGGTCAAGCCGCCAGGGGCTGGAGATTCCGGAGCGGTAGAAGAGTTGCCGTCATTCGTTCCGGCGCCGAAATCGTTGATTAGCGATCGGGCGGCGGCGGAAGTGGCGACAGTAAATCCCGGCGGCAACGGGGCAACGCAAAACGCCGTGTTGACTTCGTTACCGAAACCGACCGCGACCTCGCTCGACGCCAAGTCGCCCGAAGCCAAATCGTTAGACACCAAGTTAGGCGCGAGTCGCGTGGCGCAGCTCAGTCTGCTGGAGGGCGATGACGTAATGAAGGTCGGAGAGAAACGCCGGTACGCGATTCAGTTAAACTCCGACGTACCGTTGAGTCTCGCTTTGCTGACCTTGAAATTCGATCCGAAGGTCGTGAAAGTGCACAGCGTGTCAGCCGGTAACCTGCTGAGCACGTCGGGCGAGGGAGCGCCGTTGTTCACTCCGTCGATCGATGCGAACGGCGTCTGCATGATCTCGATCTCCTCCTTGAACGGCAAAGCGTCGTTCAGGGGATCTGGACCGTTGCTGTTTATTGATCTCGAGGCGATAGGCGCCGGAAATGCCGCGCTCGCCTTCGTGAAGGAAACGTTGCACCTCGTGGCCACCGATGCTCGAGACGTGACGTCGGAGATCGTTCAGGGAACGGCAACAGTGAAGCAATGACGTTTCTGCCCTGCGGCAGGACGCGATAAAACGCGGCGACTGGATGAGCGGAGTTTTATATCTACCGGTCGCCGCATTCTTCTGAGGGGCGTCATGAAGAATGAGCACGGGTTTTCACTGATCGAACTGGTAATCACCGTTACGGTGTTGACCATTCTCACGCTCGGAGCGATGCCGCTCGTGAAGATGTCAGTGAAGCGGCAGAAGGAACAACAACTGCGCGACACTCTGCGTCAGCTGCGCTCGGCGATCGATGAGTTTCATCGCGATACGTTTGGCATGATGTGTACCGGGGCGGGCATTGCGGGCGGAGGTGGTATTTCGGGAGGCGGCGTTGCTCCACCCCCGGTTGGGATGATCGACCCACGCAGCAAGGTGGTCATCAGCGACTGCACGATCTTCGGCGTTGATAACCCAGATCACTATCCGCCGGATCTCGAAACGCTCGTCACTGGCGTGAACGTCATGCCGCGAGGTGTTGGTCCTGCGGGCGGAGCGGGTACCCCGGGCGTGAAGGCAACCGATGTGGGCCAGTTGTCCACCAAGCAGAAGGTTTACCTGCGTGCGATACCGATAGATCCGATGACTGGAAAAGCCGATTGGGAATTCCGGTCGAGCTACGACGCGGCTGACTCAAACTCGTGGGGCGGTGAGAACGTCTTCGACGTACGTTCCAAGTCGAAAGAGACGGCATTGAATGGAGAGAAGTACAGTGACTGGTAGTTTTCAACAGGCGCGACGCAGATTGGCGGCCCACGCGGGGTTCACGCTGCTCGAGTTGATGATCGTGATCTCGATCATCATCATCCTCGCCGCGATCACGTTGCCGCAATATCAGAAGACAATCATGCACACGCGCGAGTCGGTGTTGCGCGACGACCTCTTCAAAATGCGTTCGCTGATCGATCAGTATGCGGCTGACAAGGGCCGCCTGCCGCAGTCGCTCGACGATCTCGTCAGCGGGGGTTACATTCGCGAGATCCCGCTCGATCCGTTTACCGGACAAAAAGACTGGGCCGTCACGACCGGTGAAGATCCCAACTCGATGGACGGTGAACAGGGCGTCACTGACGTGCACAGCAGTTCCGCTGAAGTTTCCAGTGAAGGCACGCCCTACAGCCAGTGGTGAAAGCATTTTCGATTTTCGATTGCCGATTGCCGATTTGCGGGACTAAGGTTCAACGACGCAGCGTGCCGCCTTCGCGCGAGAAAAATCGTCAATCGGCAACTGGCAATCGGCAATAACCTATGTCCAATCTCTTTTCACGAATTGTTGATCCCCGCTATCCGTCGGCCGCTGTCGGGCTCGAAAAAGGCCTCGCGTCCGTTGTTCAACTCGAACGCGTCAAAGGCAGTGCGTGCCGTTTGAAACGTGCGGCTACCGCCAACGTCGCCGAATCGTTAATCACGCCGAGTTTCGATAACCCGAACATCGCGGACCGCGCACAACTCACCGCCGTTCTGAACGATCTCGCCGCGAGTGCCGGACTGCTGCGGCAGAAGCGCTGGTCGTTGAGCTTGCCCGAAGCCACGGCGCGGACGATCGTTTTAACGATGGAGAGCCCATCATCGGGTAGCGAGCTCCAGGACGTGCTGAAGTGGAAGATCGAACGCGGCTTCGGCGCGCCGGTTGAAGAGTTGTCTGTATCCCGCGAACGTTTGCAGAAAGACGCGCAAGGACGAGATCGTTATCTCGCGATCGGCGTCAGGAAATCAGTGGTCGCTGAGTACGAAGCGGTGCTCGAATCGTTAGGCTGGCGAGTTGGACTGATCCTGCCGCGGCATTTGGGTGAAGCCCAGTGGCTCGTGCGCAACGGCTCCGCCGTTGGCGACTCGCTGTTGCTCAGCGGTTCGAGCCAGGGGTTTACCGGCGTCATTTTTCGCGACCGGCATCCGCTGATCGTGCGCACGGTGAGTTGCATTGAAGGCGAGTTTGAGGACGAGTTCTATCGCTTTTTACTGTTCTATCGCGACCGCAACATTCCCGAGGCGGCCGGCGACTACCTGCCGCTCACGCACCTGATGGTCATTGGCGAAGGCATCACCAAAGAACGCGCCGGAGAGATTGTCAACGAGACCACCGGCGGCGATTTGCGGCCGCTGGCCGCCGAAGATTTAGGGTTGCAGTTGCCCAGCCGCGACTTCAGTTTCGACTCCATCGCCGCGCCCGCGGGACTCGCCACTCTTTCCTGGTAAAGGCAATCCACAGATTCCGCAGATTCATCTGTGTAATCTGTGGATGGGTTGAAACAAACCCGGAGATGGGAACGTAACACCCCGGTATCATGAAAGCTTCTGCCTCCTCGGTTTCCCCAGTTTTTTCGCGAGATCTGAGCGTAGTCAGCGACCGTGAACTGGTCGTGATTGCCGTCGACGGTTTCGATGGCAGTTTCGAAGAGCTCGTGCGGCGTTACCAGCGGCCGATCTCGGCCTACGTTTACCGCATGGTGGGCAATTACGAGTCGGCCCTCGACCTGACCCAGGAGATCTTCATCAAGGTCTACAACTCGCTGAATCGCTACCGCGCCGAGTTCAAGTTCTCCACCTGGATCTACAAGATCGCCCATAACGCGGCCGTCGATCACCTCAGACGGACGGCCACCCGCGAACAGTCGCTCGTCGTCGGCCCCGAAGGCGACAGTTTTGACCTGCCACTTGAAAGCGCCCGCCTGAGCCCCGAACAGGAAAGCGAACGAAAAGAGAGACGAGGCGAGATCGAGGCAGTGGTGAGGGCCTTGCCCGCGAACTACCGCGAGCTAATCATTCTGCGTCACTCGCAGGACCTCAGTTACGAAGAGATCGTCGAAGTCACCGGCCTGCCCCTCGGCACGGTCAAAAACCGTCTCTTCCGCGCGCGCGAAATGATGCGCCAGCAGTTTGTCGATAAAGGAATCACCGGCATTTAATGACCAGGGTCGAGCAAAAGATCTGCCAGAGAAATTTGATCGCTGCTTACGTCGACGGCGAACTGAGCGAGGTCGCTTCGGCGATATTTGAGCAGCACGTGGCAGAATGCACGGAGTGTCGCAGTGAGTTGCGAGCGCATCGTCTTTTTGTTTGCGAGCTCGATGCGGTCATGACTGACAAAGTCGAGCTTCCGGTGCCGGATAACTTCTCGAAGGTGATTGCCATTCGGGCCAGCAGCGATCTGCGGGGCGTTCGCAGTGGGGCCGAACACCGGAAGGCGATCGTCATCTGTGTAATCCTGGCTTTAACTGGATTTGGTTTACTCGGAGCGACAGCTCGCGATTCAGTCTTTGCGCTGATCGGTAAGTTTCTGACCAGCGTGTTCGGCGTCGCGGGCTTCGTCTCGAATGCTGTTTACGATGCGGTTGCCGGACTGGTCGTGATCTTCAGAGTGTTGGGCCACAAGATTGTCGTCGAAAGTGGCTCACTCGGTGTGCTCCTCGTGGTCCTGGCCGCCGCCATTCTCATTCTCTCGCGCTTGATTTCCAACTATCATCGCACGGGCGCAACCGGATAAAGGGGGCAGCCCGTGACAATGCTTCTCCACTCGCAAACCAGATTCGCAAACGAACTCACCTTCTGGAACGGCAGACACTTTTCCCTGGACCACAGATGTCTCGGTGGCATCGTGCGCGTCGTCGCGCTCCTCGCCTCGCTTTTACTGCTGATGGGCGTCGTTTACGCGCAGGATTCAAACACCGAAAACGTGATCCTTGTTAATGGAACCACCGATAGCACCGTCTTTGGATTGGGCAACTCCGTCCGCATCACCGGCACCGTAAAACAGGGCGCGATGTCGCTCGGTGGCGACGTGATCGTGGAAGGCGTGGTCGAAGGCGACGTCGCCACGATCGGCGGGTCAGTAATTCAACGGCCCGGTTCGAGGATCGGCGGCGACGTGATCGTTCTCGGCGGCACTTACCGCGCCGACGATGTTTCGGCCCAGCGCAACCCCAAGAGCATGACCATCATGTACGCGGGTTACCAGCAGGAGCTCCGCGACATGATGCGCAATCCAACCGGGCTGTTTAGCCCGCGCTGGACTCCGACGTATCTCGGTACCCGGCTTCTCGTCGTGCTCTTCTGGTTTATCATCTCGCTGGCGTTCACATCGGCGATGCCGGGCACGATCAGTCGCGGCGTCGCGCGCTTGCAGTTAACCAGCCTGCGCGTGGCGGCGATCGGTTTGATTGGTGTGGTCGTGCTCTTTGTAAGCGTGTTGGTCTGTTTGTGGATCATGCCGGAGCCGGTCCAGGTGCTTGTCGGCTTGCTGGCCCTGTTGCTTTGGCTGGTGGCGAGTTTGTTTGGTAGGGTTATCTTGTACGCGGCGACTGGAAAATGGCTGCAACGGAAGTACGTGCCGTGCGGCAAAAACTCGGAAGCCGTGGCCCTGTTGCTGGGAACCGGTTTTTGGGTGTTGCTGACGTCTCTGCCTTACGTTTGGCCTTTCATGGCGGCTTTCATTTTGATCATCAGTTTCGGTCTCGCACTAACCGCTCGTTACCGCAAAACTGTTTCTGTGTAGGAGAAGACAGGAGATGAAGACGTTCTTACTGGCAATCGCGCTGGCGTTGTTCACGCAAGGCGGCGATCCCGGAATTGCCGCGAAGCATGCGATCGGCGAAGTGCAGACAATCGATGCTGCCACGAAGCAGATCACGATCAAAACAGATGCCGGTTCGACTGTGTCTGTAACGGTTAGCGACAAGACGACGTACAAGCGTCTCGCGCCGGGCGAACAGTCGCTGGCGAGCGCAACCGATATCACGTTTGCTGACGTCGCCGAAGGCGATCGGATCATGGCCCGTGGAACTGTCGCCGAAGATAAGAAGTCAGTGCCGGCTTTGCAGGTCATCGTGATGACCAAGGGCGATTTGGCCAAGAAGCAGGAAGCGGAACGATTGGAATGGCGGCGGCGTGGCATTCTCGGTGTGATCACCTCGCTCAAACCAGACGCTCATGAGATCACGATCACTCATCGCACGATGGGCGGTTCGCAGGCTATCGTGCTCCCCGTCAGCGACAAGACCGAAATGCGCCGCTACGCACCCGACTCGATCAAGTTTGGCGATGCGAAGCCGAGCACGTTCAATGAACTGAAAGTCGGCGATCAATTACGTGCGCTTGGCGATCGAACCGACGACCCGCTTCGTTTCAATCCGCAGAAGATCGTGACTGGAAGCTTTCGCACGGTCGGTGGCGTTGTCACTGCCATCGATCCGGCAACCGGTGAGATCAAGATCAACGAACTCGAGAAGAAGACGCCGCTGACAATCGTCATCAAGCAGGACGCGGTTCTGCGACGTTTTCCGCCGGCCTCAGAAATGGGCGCGATGATGGGTGGATTCGGGCGTGGACCAGGCGGACCGGGTGGCGCGAGCGGTGCCCCGGGTGGCGCTCAGCCGGCGCCGCAAGGCGGACAAGCTCAGCCGGCGGCGAAACCGCAAGGTGGCGGTGGTCCTGGTGCTCCCGGCGCCGGTGGGCCGGGTGCTCGTCCCGGCGGGGGCTTCAATATCAACGACATGCTCGAAAGATTGCCAATTATTTCTCTGGCAGATGTTAAGGTCGGCGACACTATCATCGTTTCCAGTACGCAGGGAGTTGATCCGACGCGCTTAACCGCGATTTCGCTCGTAGCGGGCGCCGACACCCTGCTCGCAATGCTTGCCCCACGTCCCCAACCGGGGCAGGCAACACCCAATCCCGCCGCAGGTTTAGGCAGTAGCGGCATCACATTCGGCATCGGCTTGCCGTAACAATCTCTTCTCTGTGACTCTGTGTCTCCGTGGTTAGTAAAAAACAAACCACCGAGACACAAACGCACAGAGAGTTTCCCCGAAAGGCCCAAAATGAAATACGCCCGATGTCTCCCGCGCGGTTTTGTCATTCTCGCCTTCGCCCTTTTCTTTACCGTCAACGTAACCGCGCAACAAGCGCGTGGCACTTTGCGCGGCCTGATCACCGACGAACTCGGCGCCGCGATTGTCGGCGCCAGCGTCACGCTGACAGACGCCACCGGAGTTCAGAAAAAGACCACGACCAACGGCGAAGGTGTCTACACGTTTGCCGGTCTGACATTGGGCAGCTACAAGCTTCAAGCAGTCGCTCCCGGCTTCACTACATCCGAAGAGCAAACCGTCGACATCAA
>Ga0187894_10001350_pt1 | contig 31769 bp, 30 predicted proteins | sample GBC1701081metaG_FD_136650 | JGI IMG/M metagenome (GOLD analysis project Ga0187894, IMG submission 136650) | White microbial mat communities from a lava cave in the Kipuka Kanohina Cave System on the Island of Hawaii, USA - GBC170108-1 metaG ...
ATTGGAGCGCCGGTAGAAGAGGTGACAGTCGAAGGCCCAGGTGAAACCCATGCCGCCGTGCACCTGGATGTTGTTCTTGGCGCAGTGCTGGAACGCCGTGGTGGCCGAGACGCGCGCCGTCGCAGCCGCCACGGGCAGCTCCACCGCACCCGACGCCAGTGCCCAGGCCGCGTAGTAGCAGTTCGACCGCGCCAAGGTGGCCGAGACGTACATGTCGGCTAGCATATGCTTGATCGCCTGGAACGAGCCGATCGGGCGACCGAACGCCATGCGGTCAAGCGCGTAGTCGCGCGCCATCTCGAGTGCCCGGTCGGCACCGCCGACCTGCTCGAAGGCCATCAGGATGGCAGCGCGATCCATTACCTGGGTCGTGACGTGCCAACCGTCGCCCGTGCCGCCCAGCGGCTCGGCCGGCGCGTTGTCGAAGGCGATGCGCGCCTGGCTGCGCGTCGGGTCGATGGTCTTCAGCGTCTCGCGGCTGACGCCGGGGCCACTCAGGTCGACCACGAACAGCGAGACGGCGCCCGCGCCGCGACCGCCTCCCGTGCGCGCCAGCACGATGGCGATGTCGGCGATGTCGCCGTCCGGCACGGGCGACTTGACGCCGGACAGGCGCCCGTTCGCAACGGCTGCCTGCACCTTGTCCGGCGCCATGCGCCCCTGCCCTTCGACGAAGGCGAAGGTGCCCACGACCTGGCCGCTGGCGAGCTTCGGCAGCCACGCCCGCTTCTGCTCCTCGGAACCCGCCTGCAGCAGAAACTCGGCGGCGAGGTAGATGGAAGACGCTACCGGCACGGGCGCCAGCGCTCGACCCAGCTCCTCGGCCACGACGCACAGCTCGAGGTGAGAGAGGCCGACGCCGCCATAGGCCTCCGGGATCGCGGCGCCGAGCACGCCCAGCTCCGCGAGTCCCGCATAGAGGCCGCGGTCGAACGGCTCGGCCCCTTCCAGGATGGTGCGCACGGCGGCCGGCGAGCAGCGCGCGTCGAGAAAGCGCCGGACCTGGTCCTTCAACGCTTTCTGTTCTTCGGAAAAATCCAGGTTCATCTGCCGCCCCTCGCGCGGTACCTCATCGGCGGTATCCTATCGCCCTCCTTTCATCGGTCGCCATTGTCCTCGCCCGCATAGCGATCGCTGCAGCGGAATCTCTACGAGCCGGGCCGAACCAACACTATCGGGCGCCGGCCAGCGCCTGAGGTGTCCACGACAGTCGGGCATCGATTCCATCGCAACGAAATCCGCCTAGCCCTGGTCGGGCCTGGCGCGCTGCGGGATGCCGGGTGGCGGGTTGGTGCGCTGGAAGCTCGGTCGCGCGGCGTGCCGTTCGTAGTAGCGGGCGAGATGCGGCGCCGCGGCAAGGGCCGCCTTACCTTCCGGGAACTGCTGCACGCGATGGAGGATCGGCAGCAGGTTGATGTCGGCGAAGGTGAACTGGTCGCCCACGAGATGGCCGCCGGGAGCGACCGCCTGGTCGAGAATCCCGATTTGCTCGCGCAACGCCGGCATGACGGCATCGATCGCGGCGCGATCAGGCTCCTTGCCGGCGACCATGGGCGCGATGTAGGCGACGACATAGGTGCGGATGAGAGTGCGGTCCATCACCGTGTTGACGAGCGAGACCCATTGCTCGGTGAGCGCCCCCAGATGCGGATCGGACGGCAGGACGTACGGCGCCGGGAAGCTGCGATCGAGATACGTGGCGATGGCCTTCGATTCGAAGAGCGTGACGTCGCCGTGGCGCAGCACCGGCATCTTGCCCAGGGGGTGGATGGCCCGCAGCTCGGGCGCATGCAGCGGCCGCTCCGTCAGCGCGTACGCGATCCCCTTCTCCTCGCAGACCATGCATACGACGCGCGTGTAGGTCGACTGAACGGAACCGATGATCTCGGGTGGCGCCATGGCCTGCTCTCCCCCGGTTGCTTCTGAGCTGATGGTTACGCGTCGCTCGGGATACTAGAAAACCCCAGTACGATGACTTCCGTTTGACGATAGAAGGCGACACGAACCTACAATCACCAGCCGCCGGAACCCTCTGCCTAACCGTTCGAGGGTTGCGCTTGCTCAAGCAGCGCGTTCCTGGCGACGCGCCAGCTCGCTTCGTCCGGGGCGCAGATGAGCCCTCCAGTGCGGTGCGTCGGCTGGTATGGGGTGCCATCAAAGTGGGCGCTGTGACCGCCGGCCTCCCGGTGCAGCAGCCAGCCCGCCGCATGATCCCAGGGCATGAGCTTGTTGTAGAAGAGAAGATGGCAGTGTCCTGCCGCGGCCATCCGGTATTCGTGCGCAGCACACCGCAACCACGAGCTCATCGCCAGCCGCGACAGGTTGCCGTTGACGATGGTCCGCCTCGGCTCCGGCAGAAAGTTCGTCCCGATGATCGCGTCCATCGCGTCGACCGGCACGGCGCCCGCGACCCTCAGATCGACGCGGATACCGTCCTCGCCTTGCAGCCATGCCCCTTCGCCCCTGACCGCAAAAGCCGTGTCGCGGCAAACGGGATCATGGATGGCGGCGAGAACAACCTCCCCGCGCACCGTCGCTGCGGCCATGACCCCGAACAGAGGCAGTCTGGAGGCAAAATTCTTGGTGCCGTCGAGAGGATCGAGAATGAATGCCAGATCGGCGGTGCCGATCGCGTCGAGCAGGCTTTCGTCCTTAGCGGTTGCCTCTTCACCGACGATGGCTGCGCCGGGATAAGCAACGCCGAGTGCAGCGGCGATGGCCCGCTCGGCCGCCTCGTCGGCATCCGTCACGACGTCGAAGCGCGATGACTTCTCGCGCACCTGCCCGGCGGCGAGCGCACCGAATCTCGGCATGATCTCGCTCCGGGCAGCCCGGGAGAGGATCTCGCCGACCCGAAGCGCATCATCGATCGTGAACCGCATTGGTCCGTGGCATCCCTTTGGCGACAGCAGAACGCCAACCTAGGAGCGGTTCACTGGTGTGACAAGTTTGCGCAGCGGTTTGTCGTCGTGACGCCGCCCTTGGGTTGCCGCGACAGCGTCCGCGGGCCATCGCTGCTTGGCACCGGCGACGGAACACATCTTTTGCGTCTTCCCCGCCGCCTCTCTGCACAGACGCAGGACGTGCGACAGCGCACACGCCGATCGGCTCAGGCGCTCCATGCCTTTCAGCATGACAACCAATGACTGCGGCAGCGGCTCATGCGCCACCGTCCAAGCTATCCCCTCTTCATCGTCAGCCTGGCCACGGGCCGTCAGGTATCGGCGCGCTCTTCGGCTAGGCGCCTGATTTTTATCTCATATCGAAAAATTTACTTGTTCTCATATAAAGAATGTCGTAGAAGTCAAATGGCAGAGCGTTTCGCGTCACCACCAGCGCTCCCCGTGCCGGCGGTGTCATGTCAAGCATGCCTGCCGCTAGTGCATTTTTGCTTTCCAGTGCTTCTGAAATCTCAACTAAGACTGTCAATTTATTGAAATCGTTAAGAGATAATTCCAAGATCGATCGGCGATTTTTGCTGACCACCCGACCGCCCAACCCCGCCTGCGCCTGTTGACCGCCGCGGCGGCGGCAGATAGCGAGACGGTCCCTGGCGCCCTTGGAGAGTCCTGCCCATGACCGATGCCTTGCCGGAAGAAAAGGTGATCTCGGAGACGCACCGCATCGCCTTCCAGGGTTACTTCAAGATCGGCGAGTATCGGTTCCGGCACACCCTCTTCCAGGGCGGCGTCAGCCCGGAGATCAAGCGCGAGGTGTTCGAGCGCGGCCACGCTGCGGCGGTACTGCCCTACGATCCGGTGCTGGACCGCGTCGTACTGATCCGCCAGTTTCGCCCCGGCGCCCACGTCGCGGGCCGCCACGCTTGGCTGTGGGAGACGGTCGCCGGCGTCATCGAGGACGGCGAGACGCCGGAAGACCTGGTGCACCGCGAGGCGCAGGAGGAGGCCGGCTTGGAGCTGCGCGACCTGATCCCGATCTACACCTGGCTCAGCAGCCCCGGCGGCTCGTCGGAGACGACCGCCGGCTTCTGCGGCCGAGTCGATTCGCGCGGCGTTGGCGGTGTCCATGGCCTGGCCACCGAAGGCGAGGATATCCTGGTGCGCACGTTTTCATTGGACGAAGCGCGCGCGCTCCTGGCGCGCGGCGAGGTGGGCAGCGCCACCGGCATCGTCACCCTGCAATGGCTGTTGCTGAACCGCGACGCCGTCCGCGCGGCGTGGACAACCTAGAACACAGCTTCATGGTGAGCTTGTCGAACCATGGAGCTGTCCGCAATTGGGCCGTGTGTGGCTTCATGGTTCGACAGGCTCACCATGAAGATTTCTGAGAGGTTTCATGCCCAAGGTCATCGTCATCGGCAGTCTTAACATGGACCTCATCGTGCGGGCAGAGCGGCGGCCGGCAACGGGCGAGACGGTGATGGGCAGCGACTTCCAGGTGCTGCCGGGCGGCAAGGGGCTCAACCAGGCTGTCGCCGCCGCGCGGCTGGGCGCCGAAACGCTGATGGCCGGCCGCGTCGGCAATGACGATTTCGGTCGCCGCCTGCGCGCGTTCATCGCGGCGGAGCGCGTCGATGATGCGCACGTGCGCGAGAGCCCCGGCGCGGCAACAGGTGTTGCCGTCATCACCCTGGCCGATGGCGACAACACCATCGTCGTGGCATCCGGCGCCAACATGCAGGTCACCCGCGAGGACGTCAGCGCCTTGCCCATCGCGCCGGGCGACATCTGCGTCGGCCAGTTCGAAGTGCCGCTGGCGACGACGGAAGCAGCCTTCCGCCGCGCCCGCGCCATCGGCGCGCGCACCCTCCTCAACGCAGCGCCGGCGCAGGCACTGCCACCCGCGCTGCTTGAGGTCGTGGACATCCTGATCGTCAACGAGCACGAGCTGGCGATCCTTTCCGGCGCGGCGATCACCGAGGCCAGCACGGACGCCGACGTTGCCGGCGCCGCACGCCGCCTGATCGATGGCCAGCGCACCGTCGTCGCCACCTTGGGCGCGCGCGGTGCATTGGCCGTCGATGGCATCGGCACGCGTGCGATTGCCGGCCACAAGGTCACGGTCGTCGATACAACCGGCGCCGGCGATTGCTTTGTCGGCGCGCTGGCCGCCGCCCTGGCCGCAGGCATCGACCTGACGGCGGCGCTCGACCGCGCCACCGTGGCAGCGGCACTGTCAGTCCAGCGGCTGGGCGCGGCGCCCTCGATGCCGACCCTGGCCGAGCTTCCGTCATCCCCAGCGTAGCGAGGGCGCCCCCATGCCATCGTCGCGCACGAGGGAACTGATGAGTGCACGGGCGTCCAGCGGCCTTTCGCCCGCCGCCAGAGCCGGACGCCGGGGATTTTCTGTCGTTTTCTGTCGTTTTTCTGTCAGGCCAAGAACGCCCGCTCACGCCTTGAAATCGCGGCCACCCCGCGTTTCTGTCGTTTCTGTCACCGCTGTCGCGGCCAGGGGTTTCGGCAATTTCCGCTACCCCTCTGTCGTCCTGCGCGAAAGCGAAGGCCCCTTCATGCCGCCGTCTCGCACGACGGGATCAGACATCAGAGCGAGGCACGATGCGTCGTCGTCAGTTCCGTGTAGTTAAAGGGATCTCTCAGCGATCGGTGAACCTCCGCACCTAAAGATTCCTCGCTACGCTCGGAATGACAGATGCTCTAGGGTGCCGCCCAGATAGGCAGAATGACATGAGGACAAGGTGATGGACGTCCGGTCGGGATTTCTCGACAGCATCGGCAATACGCCACTGATCCGGCTCAAGGCGGTCTCCGAGGCCACCGGCTGCGAGATCTACGGCAAGGCCGAGTTCCTCAACCCCGGCGGGTCGGTGAAGGACCGCGCGGCGCTGGCGATCGTGCAGGATGCCGAGCGGCGCGGCCTGCTGCGTCCGGGCGGCACGATCGTGGAGGGCACTGCCGGCAACACCGGCATCGGCCTGGCGCTGGTCGGCAACGCCAAGGGCTATCGCACCGTCATCGTGATGCCCGACACGCAGAGCCAGGAAAAGAAGGACATGCTGCGCCTGTGCGGTGCCGACCTGCGCCTGGTGCCGGCGGTGCCATACAAGGATCCCAACAACTACGTGAGATACTCCGGGCGCCTGGCCGACGAGCTGGCCAAGAGCGAGGCCAACGGCGCGGTCTGGGCCAACCAGTTCGACAACGTCGCCAACCGCGACGGTCACTACGCCACGACGGGTCCCGAAATCTGGGACCAGACCGATGGCAAGGTCGACGGCTTCACCTGCGCCGTCGGCAGCGGCGGCACCCTGGGCGGCGTGTCGCTGGCCCTGAAGGAACGCAATCCCAAGATCAAGATCGCGCTCGCCGATCCCATGGGCGCCGCGCTCTTCAGCTGGTACACGCGCCAGGAGCTCAAGGCCGAGGGCAGCTCGATCACCGAAGGCATCGGCCAGGGCCGCGTGACGGCCAACCTCGAGGGCGTCGACGTCGATCTCGCCTACCAGATCACCGACGAAGAGGCCCTGCCCTACATCTTCGACCTGATCCAGAACGAGGGGCTGGTGCTGGGCAGCTCGTCAGCCATCAACATCGCCGGCGCCGTGCGCCTGGCCAAGGAGCTGGGACCGGGCAAGACCATCGTCACCATCCTCGCCGACGGCGGCCAGCGCTATCAGTCGAAGCTGTTCAACCCCGACTTCCTGCGCGAGAAGAATCTGCCCGTGCCGGCATGGATGGCGTGACCGATGATGCGATCAGGTCACCGGCTTGATCCAGGTGCGTCCGGGCATCACGGAGATATCGAACGGCATGGCGCTGATGCCTGCGCTCATCGCGATTCCGATACCAATCACCTCGGGCTTCCAGGGCCCCGTGATGCTGGGCGGCCAACTCCGCGTGCCCGGCAGACCCACCGAGACCGGTGGTGCGTTGAGGATCAGCATTCCGGTCATTGTGAAGATGTCGATGCCAATATCGACGCTGATGGTGATGCTGTCACCTGCCAGCACGTCCTCAGGCTTACCGAACATGACGCAGAACTGATCGCCGATGGAAACACCCATGTTGGCGACGAGGCCCAGCGACAAGCTGCCGTAAAGGCCGACCTCGCCCCGTGGGGCTTTGTTCGAGAGATACACACCGCCGCCGCCGCTGAAGTTCAATACGGCGCCAAATCCGCCGGCGACGCCCACTGCAATGGTAAAGTCCGGAAGTGGCGAGCGAATGGTGATGCCAGGTATGAGACCGCCCAGCGTGATGGTGCCGAATGGCGGTGTGATCATGTCCTGCGCACCGCGCAGCATAGGGCCACGCTTGGCCGTGCCAGCAAGAGCGCCGATCGCGGCGCGCAGTACCGCATCCTGAGCAGCGCCGCCAGACGTGCCCGGCGCACGGGCACGCTGGAGCTGCGTGGGGACAAGGCCCGAGAACCCTTTGAAGTTGATGCGCATCTGTCCCGGCATGATGCATCTCCGTACAAGGCCCAAGCGAAAACGCCGCTGCACGCAACAACCATCGCAGCCGCGCAATGGCCCGTGAACACCGCGCCGCATCCGCTATTCCCGCTCGCCCCGCGCGTGGGCAGCCACATCCAATCATCGTCGGACTAGAGTCACATGGCAGAGGAACTGTTCCGAGAAGACGCCTACCTCAGGAGTTGCGAGGCGACAGTCATCGCCGTCGATGACAAGGGCATCCGGCTCGATCGCACGGTGTTCTATCCCACCGGCGGCGGACAGCCGGGCGATCGCGGCACACTGACCCTGGCGGACGGCCGCACGATTGCGATCGCCGACACGGTGAAGGCCGGCGACGACATCGCGCATGTGCCGGCCGCGGATGCCGCGGCACCCGCCATCGGTGACACGGTCACGGCCGCCGTCGATTGGGAGCGCCGTTATCGCCACATGCGCATGCACACGGCCCTGCATGTGATGTCGGCGGTCATCAAGGGCGACGTCACCGGTGGCCAGGTGAACGGCGAGAAGAGCCGGCTCGACTTCAACCTGGGCGCCGATGTGCCGACCAAGGAGCACGTGACGGCAGAGGTCAACCGGCTGATCGCGCTCGACCGCCCGGTGACACCGCGCTGGATCACCGACGAGGAATTGGCGGCGCGGCCCGAACTGGTGAAGACCATGAGCGTGCGGCCGCCCAGCGGCGCCGGCCGCGTACGGCTGCTGGAGATCGACGGCGTCGACCTGCAGGCCTGCGGCGGCACCCATGTCGCGCACACGTCGGAGATCGGCACGGTGGAGTGCCTGAAGGTCGAGAACAAGGGCAAGATGAACCGCCGCTTCATCATCGCGCTCGCCGAGTAGAGAATCTCCTCCCCACTGCGTGGGAGGAACAACACCAAGGAATGCACCATGTCCTATGCCCGCCCCGACGCCCTCGTCAGCACCGAGTGGCTGGTCGCGCATCTCGATGCCCCCGATGTGCGCGTCGTCGATGGCTCGTTCTACCTGCCGGCGCAGAACCGCGATGCCAAGGCCGAGTATGCAGAACAGCACATCCCCGGCGCGGTGTTCTTCGACATCGATGAGATCGCTGACAGCAGCAATCCGCTGCCGCACATGATGCCACCGCCGGAGAAGTTCTCCTCGCGCGTGCGCCGGCTGGGTCTGGGCGATGGCGTGCGCATCGTGGTCTATGACGGCAGCCCGATGATGGGCGCCTGCCGCGTGTGGTGGATGTTCCGCGCCTTCGGCCACAAGGACATCGCCGTGCTCGACGGCGGCCTGCCGAAATGGGTGCGCGAGGGCCGGCCGGTGACCGACGATGCCACCGTGCCGCGCGAGCGGCATTTCACGGCGCGCCTGGACTCGACATTGATCCGCGACGTCGCCCAGGTGAAACGCCTGCTCGACACCAAAACCGAGCACGTGGTCGATGCGCGCGCTACGCCACGCTTCCGCGGCGAGGCGCCCGAGCCGCGGCTGGGCCTGCGGCTGGGCCACATGCCGGGCGCGCTCAACCTGCCCTACGGCGATCTGGTCGACGCCAAGACCGGCACCATGCTGTCGCAAGATGCATTGAAGCAGCGTCTCACCGCCGCCGGCATCGATCCGGCGAAGAAGGTCACTGCCAGCTGCGGTTCGGGAGTTAGCGCCTGCGTGGTGGCGCTGGCCCTCTATCTCACCGGCGCCAAGGAAGCCGCGATCTACGACGGATCATGGGCCGAATGGGGCAGCCGACAAGACACGCCGATCGTCACCGGCGCTTGAAAGCCCACCGTCATCCCGAGCGTAGCGAGGGATCTCCCGCGAATGACGTCCTGTGCGCCTATCGCAGGGGATCTCTCGCTACGCTCGGGATGACAGTGAACCCAAGTGCTTGAAGGATTGCAGGCATCATGAGCAAGAAGGCGAAGTTCACCAAGCTCGACACCATCATGGCGGTTGCCGGCCGCGATCCCGAAGCCAATTTCGGCATCGTCAATCCGCCCGTCTACCACGCCTCCACGATCCTGTTCCCGACTGTCGAGAAGCTGCACAACCGCCAGCCGCTCGATGGTGTGGGCTACGGCCGCAACGGCACGCCGACGCAGTTCTCGCTTGAGGAAGCGTTCGCCGAGCTCGAAGGGGCGCATCGCTGCGTCGCCGTGCAGTCGGGTCTTGCCGCCATCACCGGCGCCGTCACCGGCTTCGTGAAAGCCGGTGACCATATGCTGGTCACCGACAACGCCTATGGTCCGACGCGGCGCTATGCCAACACGGTGCTCGCCAAGTTCGGTGTCGAGACGACGTACTACGATCCCATGATCGGCGCCGGCATCAGCCAGCTGATCCGGCCCAACACCAAGGTCGTGTTCGTCGAGGCGCCCGGCTCGCAGACCTTCGAGGTGCAGGATGTACCGGCGATCGCCGACGCCGCGCACAAGGCGGGCGCCACCGTGATCATGGACAACACCTGGGCCACACCGCTGTTCTTCCGGCCGTTCGACAAGGGCGCCGACGTGGTCGTGCATGCCGGCACCAAGTATGTCGTGGGCCACTCCGATGCGATGCTGGGCCTGATCAACTGCAAGGACCGTGCGACCTTCGAGACGGTGAAGACCACGTGCATGGCGTTCGGTTTCCACGCCGCGCCGGACGACGTCTATCTTGGCCTGCGTGGCCTGCGCACCATGGGCGTCCGCCTGCGCCAGCATCAGAAGAGCGCGCTCGACATCGCGCAGTGGCTGAAGACGCGCCCGGAGGTCGAGAAGGTCCTGCACCCCGCCCTGCCCGACTGTCCCGGGCATGCGATCTACACGCGCGACTTCACCGGCTCATCGGGGCTGTTCGCCTTCACCCTGAAGGGCGAGTACACCGACGAAGCCGAGGCGCGCATGCTCGATGGGTTGCGCATCTTCGGCATGGGCTACAGCTGGGGCGGCTACGAGAGCCTGATGATCCCCGGCCATCCCGGCGCCTATCGCACCGCCAATCCATGGCCGGAGAAGAAGCGCATCTACCGCCTGCATATCGGCCTGGAGGATGTCGAGGACCTGCGCCAGGACCTCGCCGACGGGCTCGAGCGGCTGAAGGCGAACGCTTGAATCAACCGGCCGTAGCCTTCATGGTGAGCTTGTCGAACCATGAAGGCCTCACACGCCGATAGTGCGTCGCTTCATGGTTCGACAAGCTCACCATGAAGCTTATTATCCCCGTCCGGCGCAGACGGCGCAGATGCCGTTGACCTCGAGCGTCATGTGCCTTGTGGCGAAGCCGCGGGCGCCGGCGCTGCGCGCGATGGCATCGGCCAGCGACGGATCCTGCAGTTCCTCGGCGTTGCCGCAGCGGTGGCAGATCAAAAAGAAGCCACGATGGCTCTCGCCCGGGTGGGCGCAGCCGATGAAGGCGTTCAACGATTCGATACGATGAACCAGCCCGTGCTCGAGCAGGAAATCCAGCGCCCGGTACACCGTGGGCGGTGCCGAGCCCAGGCCCTCGGTGCGTAGCGACTCGAGGATGGTGTAGGCGCCAACCGGCTTGTGGCTGGCCCACACCAGCTCGAACACACGCCGCCGCAGCTCGGTGAAGCGCGCGCCGCGCTGGCGGCAGACGCCTTCGGCGAGCGTCAGCGCATCCTCGATGCAATGGGCGTGATCGTGCTGGGCGCCGGGCTGTGGCTTGGCCATCGCGGCCTGGGCATGAGGGGGCATCGGATGCGGACCGTGCCGGCTCAGCGCCGTGGATCGACCTTCGGATCGTCCAGCCGCAGGTGGCAACCGCAGACCGGACAGTCAAGCATCGCCAGCTCGGTTTGGGGTACGCCTCTTTGGAGCGCATCCCGCGCGTCGGCCAGCAGCTTCTCGTGATAGGCGACGGGGCCGCAGACGGAATGATAGAGCGCCTGTGTCTTCTCGTCGGCCTCGACCAGGGTGATCGCCGCGCCCTTGCGCGCGAACAGCGCCATGCCGGCCACCGCCAGCACGGCGCCGCCGGCCCAGATCAGCGCCTGCCGGCGCGGCAGATCGACGGTGGTCGCGATGGCCTTGGACTTGCGACGCATGGCTCTTTCCGTTGTCATCAAGACGAAGGGAAACTATACGCCCCCCGTGCGGCCCCCGCCAGCGGGAAGCCGGCCGCCGGGAGTTGGCCATGTCCGTCGCATCCGAGTCCGTTGCAGGCAGAGTGTATTCTTCCTCCGTCATCGCCCAGGCGGTGGCTGCCATCGCCTTCGATGCCAACGGGCTGGTGGCCTGCATCGCCCAGCAGCATGACAGCGGCGAGATCCTGATGATGGCGTGGATGAACCGCGACGCCGTCGAGGAGACCATGCGCACCGGCCGCGTCTGCTACTGGTCGCGCTCGCGTGCCAAGCTGTGGCGCAAGGGCGAGACGTCGGGCCATGAGCAGCGCCTGGTCGAATTGCGCATCGACTGCGACGGCGACACCCTGCTGGCCCTGGTCGACCAGTCTGGCGTCGCCTGCCATACCGGACACCACAACTGCTTTTTCCGCGCCGTGCGCGAGGAGGCGCTGACAGAGATCTCCCCCGTCCTGGTCGATCCGAAGCAGATGTACGGTAACTGACGATGGGCTATGATCCCGTCGTCCTTGGTACAGGTAACAAATGAAGCAAAGCGCCGATCGGCGATGCGCCCCCTTCCGCATCGCCCCCGCAGCGGACCACAGCGTTCCGTTGCTGATCTCCCGCCGGCTGCTGCTGGCGGCCCTGCCCCTGGGCCTCGCCGCGTGCGAGGGCATGCCCACGTGGCTCGGCGGCAAGCCGCCGCGCGATCGCATATCGCCGCAAGCCGCGCGCCTGGCGCGCTGGGTCAACACCAGCGGCCGCGACTCGGTGCTGGATCCGAGGGCGCTGCGCATCATGGGCTTCGACAACGGCCAGCGCGACATCCCGGTGAAGCAGCTCGCCGAGGAGACGGCCAACGGCCGCCACGTGGTGAGCCTCACCAGCCTGCGCGGCCGCACCGAGTTCATCTTCCACCGGCGCGAGGGCGACAACCTCTATTTCCACCTCGCCTCGGTCAATCTGGTGCGCCAGGGCAGCGCCACCTATCCGCGCCAGGGTGCGCCGGCGCGCATGGCTGACGTGTTTGCCTCGACCGACTATCCGGCGCAGGCGAGCTACTGGCTCGAACAGGCCGAACGGCGCGCCGTCTGAAGCCCATCGGAACGTCAAGCCAAGGTCACAGCGCCGGTGTAAGCTGCCAGCCTTACAACCGGGAGGGTCTAGCCATGGCCGAAACTCAAGGGCGCTTCGTCTGGTACGAGCTGATGACCACCGATCTGCCGGCGGCTCAGGCCTTCTACACCAAGGTCGTGGGCTGGGCTGCGCAAGACGCCGGGATGCCCGATATGACCTACATCCTGCTCAACGCCGGCCAGACGCAGGTGGGCGGCATGATGACCTTGCCCGAGACCGCCCGTGCCGCCGGCGCGCGGCCGGCCTGGATGGGCTATGTCGCGGTCGACGATGTCGATGCCAGCACCGCCAAGGCCAAGCAGCTGGGCGGCACCGTGCATGTACCACCCACCGACATCCCCAATATCGGCCGCTTCTCGATGATCGCCGATCCGCAGCAGGCGGCCATCAACCTGTTCAAGTCGGCGGCGCCATCGCAAGACCCGCCGCTGGCACCAGGCACGCCAGGCCGTATTGGCTGGCACGAATTGCTGGCCACCGACTGGCGCACGGCGTTCGACTTCTACGGCGCTCTGTTGGGCTGGCAGAAGAGCGACGTGATCGATATCGGCGACATGGGCAGCTACCAGCTGTTTGCCACTGGTGGCGAGGTGATCGGCGGCATGTTCAATCGCCCGCCGGTGATGCCGATGCCCTTCTGGCTGTACTACATCAACGTCGGCGACATCGACGCGGCGACGGAGCGCGTGAAGAGCGCCGGCGGCCAGGTTGTCAACGGTCCGATGGAAGTCCCCGGCGGCGACTGGATCATCCAGGGCGCCGACCCGCAGGGCGCCATGTTCGCCCTGGTCGGCAAGCGGGGGTAGCGTTTGTCCCTCCCCCAACGCAGTTGGGGGAGGTGGCCGAAGGCCGGAGGGGGACCCACGGGGTCTTCGTTACATAGACCACGTCGGCTCCCCTCCGCCCCTTCGGGGCACCTCCCCACTGCGTGGGGAGGAAAAAATCACCGCGGCTTGAGCGCGGCGAGCGCAGACTGGAAGCGCTCCGCCGCCAGGCGGGCTGGCCACGGCTCCCATGGCTTGCCGCCGTAGCGCCGCACGATCGGATCCTCGGCTGGCGCGCGGGCGGTGATGCCCAGCGCCTGCTTGATCTCCTGCGGCGTCCAGCCGGCGACGTGGCGCGCCTCGGCAGCGGCCGAGGCCTTGTCGGCATCCTTGATCAGCGCGATCCAGTCGGCCGGCAGCTGCGCCGGCAGGCCGTACCGCACATGCACGGCGACCTGCAGGCGGGTGTCGAGGGCCTTGTAACCGTCGCCCAGGAACGGCTTCACCGGCGAGATCGGGTCGAACGCCATCAGGCCCTCGGAGGCATCGTGCAGCAGCGCCGCCAGCTGCAGTCGGTCGGCCAGTTCGCTGCGGCTCTTCACTTTGGCGAGCTCAAGCACCACGATGGAATGCTGCGCCACCGACATCGGCCATTCCCAGATCGAGTGGCCGCCCCAGCGCGGCGTGCGCGACAGACCGATGGCGATATCCTCGTCCTCGAAGTCGAGCGCCGACGGGTTGAGCAGGTCAATGCGCCGGCCCGACGCCAGGCGCACCCAGGCGCGCGGCGGCGATGACGACGCGATCGACGGCATCAGGCCCGCACCGGCCCCAGCGGCCGCAGGCGGATGCCTTGGCGCAAGTGCTGGTACGGTAGCTCGACCGGATCGGTGACATGCGCACCGGGCGACTGCACCACCAGGATGGTCTCGGCGATGGGTTGAAAGTCGGCGCGGAAATGCACCGTCGACTTCAGGGCAAGGATCGCTGTCTGGGTTGGCTCGACGCCGACATGGCGAAACATCTCCTGGTCGGCCGCCTGGATGCGCTTGCTGGCCAACACAGCCGAGACGCCGCTGGCATCGTCGGTCACCAGCGCCATCGGTCCGATGTGAAACTTGGCGCCGCCGTAGAACGGCCCGGTGCCGGTGAATACACCGGTCCCGACCTTCACCACACGCCAGTCGGCCTCGACCGGCGTCTCGCCGGCGTAGCCCACGACCGCGCCAATGCCGCGGCGCAGGACGGCACCCTCGCCCGCCTCGGCCGCGGCGCGCGCGGCAGCCGGATCGACCATCATGCCGATCACGGCGCCTTTGGCCCGATGCGCCATCAGCGCCCGCAGCAGGCCGACCGTATCGGATGTACCGCCGGCGCCGGGATTGTCCTGCACGTCGGCCAGCACGATCGGCTTGCCCGCGCCCTGGGCCAGGCGGATCGCTTCGACCGCCGCTTCATCAGGCGTGAAGAGCTTGCCGGCGAACGCCGCTTCCTGCGCCCGCACCGCCTCGGCCAGACGATCGGCTGCCGCTTCGGTGGCGGCCTTGTCGTGGCCGTAGACGACCAGCGCCGGGCCGCACTGCGCGATATCGGCGGGCGGGAAACCCGGTGTGTGGGTGACGCTCACGATGCCTTGATTGTGCGAGCCGCCGGGCACGCCCGCCTTGCCCGTACCGCGCTCGATCTCATCGAGCAGGTCGAAGATGCCCTTGGCCGGCTCCAGCAGGGTGCATTGCCAGACCAGCGGGATAAGGAAGTCGAACTGGCGGTAGGCTTTGTAGAGCGGCCGGCGATCCTTCAGCAGCCGGTCGAGCAGCTCGGCGGCGCGGCTGCCGGTGGCGGCCATGTCGACGTGCGGATAGGTGCGGTAGCCGATCATCGCCGTCGAATGCTGCACCATCTGCGGCGTCATGTTGGTGTGATAGTCGAGGCTGGCGACCAGCGGGATGGCATCACCCGTGACGGCCCGCACGCGGCGCATCAGCTCGCCCTCGCCGTCCTCGTGATGTTCGGCCACCATGGCGCCGTGCACGTCGAGATAGACGGCGTCGAACGGCCCGTGCGCCTTCAGGTCTTCGATCATCCAGCCGGCGATCTTCTCGTACGCGTCGCGCGTCACATAGGAGCTGGGCGGCGCCGCGCACCAGCACAGCGGCACGACCTCGTGGCCCAGCGCCGTCAGCGTCTTGATGGCACCGGCGATCGGGATGTTGAAGCCCTCGACGCCCGCCGCCATCTCAGCCCCGCGCAGGAACGGCGGCCAGGCATCGGCCCGCTCGAACTCCTCCCACGTGGCCTGCTGCGGTGCGAAAGTGTTGGTTTCGTGTTGAAAGCCCCCGACAGCAATGCGCGCCATGTCCAGCTCCACTCCGATGATGGCGCTTCACGTACCAGGGATCGGGGCAAAGTACCACGCCGCGTGACTTGAACGGCCGCCCGGGCGATCACATGTCTGGATATAGACGGACGAAAACCGATCCGGCAGTGTTTGTCTCGGTCGAAGGAACCCGTCATGCACCGCGCTACCGCTCTCGTTGCCGTCCTCGCTGCCTTCTCTCTTGCCGGCTGCGGCCAGTACGCATGGGAGCGGGCCGACACGACCGACGCCACCCTGCAGACCGATCAGAAGGACTGCCGGCAGCAGGCCTACACCGAGGCCTTCCGGTCGTACGCCTTCTACAGCGGCTTCCCGCTGATGGGCCCGGGCTACTGGGGCTATCGCTACCAGCCCGACTACTGGTACTGGCGCCAGCGCCTGGAGAGCGAGCGGTTCTTTTACGAGAACCGCCTGACCAACTTCTGCATGCGCAACAAGGGCTACACGCTGGTGAAGGTGGACGACACCGTGAAGGCCGAGCCGCCGGCCGCGCCTGTCGCCCCGGCAGTGCCGGTTGCCCCGCCGGCGATCATCAACACGCCGCCTGTCAGGCGCTAGGCTCGACCCCGATCCGCGCGTAAGGCCGCCGGCCGCGCGCCAGGGCGACCGCGACCACGATCTCCTGCGGCGCCGGGCAGTCCGGCACGCGCACCTCGATGGCATCCAGCAGGCTGAAGTCCCATTCGTTGTCGGTGCCGTGCACCGGCACGTCGAGCGCCGTGCCGGGACCGCCGCGCTTGATGCTGGAGGGAATGATCGCCTTGCCCTGCTGGAGCAGCGCGCGCAGCGGCTTGCCCAGCTTCGGGTGCAGGATGGCGGCACCCAACTCGACATCCAGGCCGGCGCCCACGATCGCGCCTTTGCCGTAAGCCGTGAGCCCTGATGTCGCCAGACCCAGCGCAGCCAGGGCTTGGCCGCCCAACTGGTCACCGAGTTGCTCGCCCAGCGCGATGAACGGCTCGAGATTCGTACCCGCCGCCAGCGTGGCCGGCACCGTGATCACCGCCGCCGCCCAGACCTTGACCGATGTGCCGATCTCCTCGCGATGGCTGACAAGACGACTGATGTGCAATTGGCTCATGATTCACCTCGGGCGTGACGTTAGCGTCCGGCAAACATTCCTGCCATGTGAACGGTGGTTTGCATCCCTCTGGCAGCGTGGGATAACGTCGCCCCAAAGGTAGCCGACTGGCGGTCCTGTGCGGACAGCGATGGAGCGCCGGTACCGCTTGGGAGTGAAGCCAATGAATGCCCCCGCGCGTCTTGCGGACATTACCCTCGACAACTACACGCTCGAGGATCGCTACATCCGCGAACGCGGGCGGGTGTACCTGACCGGCATCCAGGCGCTGGTGCGCCTGCCGATGATGCAGAAGCAGCGCGACCAGCGGGCCGGCCTCAACACCGGCGGCTTCATCTCCGGTTACCGCGGCTCACCGCTGGGCATGTATGACAACGCGCTGTGGGGTGCCAAGAAGCACCTGGCCAAGCACAACATCCACTTCCAGCCCGGCCTCAACGAAGACCTTGCCGCCACCGCGGTGTGGGGCACGCAGCAGACCAACCTGTTCCCCACCGCCACCGTCGATGGCGTGTTCGCCATCTGGTACGGCAAGGGCCCCGGCGTCGACCGCTCGATGGACGTGCTGAAGCACGGAAACGCGGCGGGCTCGTCCAAGCACGGCGGCGTGCTGGTCTATGCCGGCGATGACCACGGCTGCCAGTCCTCGACCCTGCCGCATCAGTCCGAGCAGGTGTTCACCGCGGCGATGATGCCGGTGCTGAACCCGGCAACGGTGCAGGAGTACATCGACTTCGGCATCCTGGGCTTCGCGATGTCGCGCTACTCGGGCTGCTGGATCGCCTTCAAGGCGATCTCCGAGACGGTCGAGAGCGGCGCTTCGGTCGATGTCGATCCCGATCGCATCAAGATCGCGATCCCGACCGACTTCGACATGCCCGAGGGCGGCCTGAACATCCGCAACCCCGACCCGCCGCTCGACCAGGAGAAGCGCCTGCACGGCCAGAAGCTGGAGGCCGTGAAGGCCTTCGCGCGTGCCAATGGCATCGACCGAATCGTGCTCGACGCGCCCAAGGCGCGGCTGGGCATCATGACCACGGGCAAGGCGTATCTCGACACGCGCCAGGCGCTGGAGGATCTCGGCATCACCGAGGCCAAGGCGCAGCAGCTCGGCATCCGCCTCTACAAGGTCGGCATGACCTGGCCACTGGAGCCGGCGGGCGCCCGTGCCTTCGCCAACGGCCTGGAAGAGGTCATCGTCGTCGAGGAGAAGCGCTCCAACATCGAGGACCAGCTGGTCAAGCTGCTCTACAACCTGCCATCCGACCGCCGCCCGCTGGTCATCGGCAAGGAGGACGAGGACGGCCGTCGCATCCAGCCGACCGAGGGCGAGCTGTCGCCCACCGGCGTCGCGCGCGTCATCGCCGACCGCCTGATGAAGCATGGCGGCGACAGCCCGGAGATGCGCCAGCGCCTGGCGCGCATCGAGGCCAAGGAAAAGCTGCTGGCGGCACCGCAGTCCAAGACGGTGCGCACGCCCTTCTTCTGCTCCGGCTGCCCACACAACACCTCGACCCGCGTGCCCGAGGGCAGCCGGGCTCTGGCCGGCATCGGCTGCCACGGCATGGCGGTGTGGATGCCCGACCGCCGCACGGCGCTGATCAGCCACATGGGCGGCGAAGGCGTGACCTGGATCGGCACGGCGCCGTTCACCAGCGAGAAGCACGTCTTCCAGAACCTGGGCGACGGCACCTATCACCACTCCGGCCTGATGGCGATCCGCGCCGCTTCGGCAGCGGGCGTCAATATCACCTACAAGATCCTGTTCAACGACGCCGTGGCCATGACGGGCGGCCAGCCGCATGACGGACCGCTCACGGTGCCGCAGATTACGCAGCAGGTCGCGGCCGAAGGCGCCAAGAAGGTCGTCGTCGTCACCGACGAGCCCGAGAAATACCCGATGGGCAGCAACTTCGCGCCTGGCGTCACCATCCGCCACCGCGATGATCTCGATGCCATCCAGCGCGAGCTGCGCGACGTGCCTGGCCTGACGGTGATCGTCTACGACCAGACCTGCGCCGCAGAGAAGCGCCGCCGCCGCAAGCGCGGCACCTTCCCCGACCCGCAGAAGCGCGCCTTCATCAACGACGCGGTGTGCGAGGGCTGCGGCGACTGCTCGGAGAAGTCGAACTGCGTGTCGGTGAAGCCGCTGGAGACCGAGCTGGGGCGCAAGCGCCAGATCGACCAGTCCAATTGCAACAAGGACTTCTCCTGCGTGAACGGCTTCTGCCCCAGCTTCGTGACCATTCACGGCGGCCGATTGAAGCGCAACCGCAAGGCTGCCGGCGATGTGGCCGCTGACCCCTTCGCCGATCTGCCGATGCCGACCCTGCGGCCGCTCAGTGAGCCCTATGGCATCCTGATCACCGGCATCGGCGGCACGGGTGTGATCACGGTTGGCGCGTTGATTGGCATGGCGGCACACCTCGAAGGCCGCGGCTGCACCGTGCTCGACTTCACGGGCCTCGCGCAAAAGAACGGCGCCGTGATGAGCCACGTGCGCCTGGCGCCGACCCCGGGCGATCTGCATGCCGTGCGCATCGCGGCCGGTGGCGCCAATCTGGTGCTGGGCTGCGACATGGTCGTGGCAGCCTCGCCCGGCGCGTTGTCGCGCATCGAGCAGGGCGTCACCAAGGCGGTGATCAACGCCTACGTGCAGCCTACCGCTTCGTTCGTGCTCAATAACGACATCGACTTCGAGCAGCAGGTCATGATGCGCTCGATCCGCGAAGCGACGGGCACGCCGGCAGCCGAGTTCGTCGACGCCACCGGGCTTGCCACCGCGATCCTGGGCGACTCGATCGCCACCAACCTCTTCATGCTGGGTTATGCCTGGCAGAAGGGCCTGCTGCCGCTCAGCCTCGCCGCCATCCAGCGCGCCATCGAGCTCAACGGCGTGTCGGTCGACACCAGCCTGCGCACGTTCAACTGGGGCCGCCTGGCGGCGCATGATCCCGATGCCGTCGAGGCCGTGGCGCGCCCACAGATGCGCGAGGAGAAGCTGCCGCAGCCCACGCTCGATGAGCTGGTGCAGCGCCGCGTCGAGCTGCTGACGCAATACCAGAACGCGGCCTACGCCGAGCGCTACGCCGCCGTGGTCGCCAAGGTGACGGCGGCCGAGAAGGAGAAGACCAAAGGCCGCAGCGGGCTCGCCGAGGCGGTGGCGAAGTCGCTCTACAAGCTGATGGCCTACAAGGACGAGTACGAGGTGGCGCGCCTCTACACCGACGGTGCCTTCTTGCAGAAGCTGCACCAGCAGTTCGAAGGCGACTTCAAGCTGAAGTTCAACCTGGCGCCGCCGCTGCTGGCCGATCGCGATCCCACGACGGGCCACCTGAAGAAGGGCGAGTACGGTCCCTGGGTGTTCACCGCCTTCAAGCTGCTGGCAAAACTCAAGGGTCTGCGCGGCACGCGGTTCGACATCTTCGGCTATACCGAGGAGCGCAAGACCGAGCGGCGCCTGATCGGCGCCTACATCGACACCGTCACCGACGTGATCGGCGGGCTGTCGCCGCAGAACCACGCCATGGCGGTGCAGATCGCCGCCCTGCCCGACCAGATCCGTGGCTTCGGCCACGTCAAGGAGAAGAACCTGGCCAAGGTCAAGGAGCGCGAGGCCAACCTGCTGGCCGCCTTCCGCAAGCCCGCCGCGCCACCGGCGCTGGCAGCCGAGTAACGGACGGCAGCAGCTCATGGCCGCCGATAAGCCGCCCGGCCTCAGCACGCACGTGCTCGATCTCGTGCGTGGTCGGCCGGGCGTCGGCGTGGCTTATCGACTCTATCGCATCGTCGATGACCGGCGCGCCTTGCTGATCCAGGGCCGCACCAACGGCGATGGCCGCACCGACGCACCGCTGCTCTCGGGCGATACGTTCCGCGCCGGCCTCTACGAACTGGAATTCGACGCGGCCGACTACTTCCGCGCCACCGGTGGTCCGATGGCCAGCATCTGGACCACGATCCCGATCCGCTTCGAGATCACCGATGCCACCAGCCATCACCACGTGCCGCTGCTGCTATCGCCCGGCGGCTACAGCACGTATCGCGGCAGCTGATACGGTTCGCACCCGCGATCCCGCAGCGCGCGAAAGGATTGTCATATGTCGCGCATCAATTTTGTCCGCGGTGTTCCAGCCGACGAGGTCTTCCCCCGCGCCGAGATCCTTGAGAGCGCACGCGCTGTCGTGATGAACAACGACTCTCCCGCTCTTCGCTATGGCGATGCGGCCGGCCCGCAGCTGATGCGCGAGTGGGTCGCCCGCGCGCACGGCGTGGATGTCGAGCGTGTCGTCCTGGGCAACGGCTCGATGGGCATCTTTGACCTGCTCTGCCGCGCCACGCTAGCGCCGGGTGATGCGATCATGCTCGAGGAGCCCTGCTACGACCGCGTCATCGAGCTGTCGCGCCTGTCCGGGCTGAAGCCGCAGCCCATCGCGCTTCGTTCTGGCGCGCTGGACATCGACGTCTTGCGCACAGCCGCCGAGCAAACCCGTGCGCGCTATTTCTACTGCGTGCCCGATTTCCAGAACCCCAGCGGCGCGACATACGCGCTCGACGTCCGGCACGACCTCATCAAGGCGGCGCGCGACCTGGGTTTCACGATCATCGAGGACAGCCCCTACCGACAACTGCGCTACGACGGCGAGACCCTGCCGAGCCTGTTCGAGCTTGCCCCTGACGTCACCATCCACCTGACGTCGTTCTCGAAGATCATCGCGCCCGGACTGCGCGCCGCCTACGCCCTGGCGCCGCGCGAGGTGATCGCGGCGGTCAGGCGGATGGCCGAGTCGACCTACGTCACGCCGGGAAACTTCGCGCTCTCAGTCGCCGGCGCCTGGCTGACTGCCGGCAGGCTCGAACCGCAGATCGCCCGCCTGAACCAGTTCTACCGCCCCCGGCGCGATGCCATGCTCAAGGCCCTGCGCCGCCATTTCAGCAGCGATGCCTACACGCCACCGGAAGGCGGCTTCTTCGTGGGCGTGCGGCTCGGTCGTGGCATCGACATGGTGCGACTGCAGCAGGCGCTGGCTGTCGAGGGCATCGACATCCAGGACGGTCGCGGGTTCTTTGTCGATGACCCGGACGACACCTTTATCCGGTTGCCGTTTGGCGCCATCAGCGCCGATGATATCGAGCGCGGCGTTACCCGCCTGGCTGTGCACGCCAAGCAATGAAGGCGATACGCATCGATACACGCCGGCGTTCATGCCGCTGCATGTCCGCGAACCGCCACCTTGCCGGGCGGCGGCCATGAGAATGAGACTTCACGAGACCGGCCCAACAGCGTGAGCGACGGCTGTTGCATCGGGGTTTCGGCCACGACCTTGCCGCGGCGGATGACCTTCAGACGCGTTGCGCGCAGGCGAATAGCCTCCACGGCATTGTGTGCGTCGAGCAGCACCATGTCGGCGTTGCAGCTGGGCACCAGCCAGCAATCGTCGCCGGCAATGAACAGCAAGATCAAGGCCACTACCGGCAAGGAATTTGCTCTGCGTTCACCTCATCGGCCGCAGTGGAAGAACCACGATGCCCCTGACTGGCTTGAAACGGATCACCGACATCGCCCTGTTCGTCGACAACCTGCCGCGCGCGATCGAGTTCTATCGCGACCTGTTGGGGCTGGAGCTCAAGCGGCTCGATACCGGCTTCGCTGAATTCTGGATGGAGGGCGCCATCTTGGCGCTATGGGAGGAGTCAGACCTTCGCCGGGCGCTCGACTTCCCAAGCCCGCCCCGGCGCGGACCGCATGCCATGGTCGCCATCCGCTTGGACTCGGCGGACGCGGTCGATGCTGCCCATACCCAGCTCGCCGCGAGAGGAGTCATCTTCCGAGGGCTGCCGCGGACTTATCCCTGGCATGCGCACGCCGCCTACTTCAGCGATCCGGACGAAAATCTGTGGGAACTCTACTGCTGGGTCGGTCCACCCCGAACGGTGTGACCTCAAAACCGACCGGTGGCACGCGGCTTGCTGTTCTCCAGGTGTCCCGTCTTGGAGCGTCGTCGTGCCCAATCCAGAGAAGATCATCATCCGCGGCGGTCAGTTGATCGATGCCGACCGACACACCGCCCCGCCGACCGACGTCCTTGTGATCGGCGACAGCATTGCCGAGCTGGGCCCGCCCGGCATGCCGGCGCCGTCCGACGCGCGCCTGCTGGAGGCGAACGCGCGGCTGCTCCATCCCGGCCTCATCAACGCGCATACCCATGGCATGGGCAACATCAGCAAGGGCACAGCCGATCGCTGGTCGCTCGAGCTGCTGTGGGTGGGTGCCCCCAGCTTCATGGCCAACCAGAGTCAGGAGTACAAGTACCTCAATACTTACCTCGGCGCCGTGGAAATGCTGTTGAAGGGCTGCACGGCGGCCTACGACCTGACCTTCGGCCATCCAGCGGCTTCCGTCGACGAGATAAGCGCCGTCGGCCAAGCTTACATCGATGCCGGCATGCGCGCCGTCGTGGCACCGATGCTGGCCGATCTCTCCTTCTATCAGGCGATTCCAGGACTGCTGGAAGCCCTGCCCGACCGGCTGCGCCGCGCGGTGGCCGCTTACGACGAGGCGCCGCACGAGAGCGCCCTGAAGATGATGCAGGACTCGCTGCATAGCTGGCGGCACGACCAGGAGCAGGTTCGGCTTGGTGTCGCACCCATCATCCCGCTCCATTGCAGCGATGCCCTGGTCATCGGCGCAGCCCGGCTGGCGCGCGAGTACGGCGTCGTGCTGCACAGCCATGTGGCGGAGTCGAAGGTGCAGGCGGTGTCTGCCTTCAAGCGCTACGGCAAGACGCTCACGGCGCATGTCGATGGGCTTGGCCTGCTGGGATCCGATTTCACAGTTGCCCACGGCGTCTGGCTCGACGACGATGACATGCGGCGGCTGGCTGACCACGGGTGCTCGGTCGCGCACAATCCCACGAGCAATATGCGACTCGGCTCGGGAATCGCCAATGCGCGACGCCTTATCGAGCTCGGCGTCAACCTCGGCATCGGCACCGATTCGGCCAACTGCTCCGACAATCTCAACATGTACGAAGCGATGCACTGCGCGTCCATGGTCTCCAACGTGCAAGGCCCGGACTACACGCGCTGGCTTCGCTCCGAAGAAGTGCTCAACGCCGCTACCCTCGGCAGCGCACGGGCGCTGGGCTTCGACAAGATCGGCCGCATCGCGCCGGGCTACAAGGCCGACATCGTGTTCCTGCACCTCGAGAAGGTGAACTGGATTCCGATCAACGATCCGACGAACCAGCTGGTGCTGACCGAGGATGGCACCAGCGTCGAGGCTGTGATGGTAGGTGGCCGCCTGGTGGTGGAAAACGGCCGCAAGGTCGGCTGCGACATGGCCAAGCTCGCCCGCGATGCCGAGACGGCACGTGCCCGCCTCGCCACGCTGAACGAAGATGCCAAGGCGCTCGGTGCTCAGCTGGAGAACGTCGTCGGCAGCTTCTGCATCGGCCTGTCCAACGCGCCCTATCACATTCACCGCTATGGACATGCCCACTGATCGGCCTCAACCGGGTGGCATGGAAGTTGCGTCGTGGCCTGCCGAGAGAATGTGCGCGGATGAAACCGTGATCGTCGATCGAGGAGGCAGACATGCCGAAAAAAAAGACAGGGGGCATCATCACGCGGTCCGGTTCGAAGGCAACACGGCGTCGGTTCCTGGAGGGCGCTGCGGCCAGCGGTGTCGTCGCCTGGAGCCATCTGACGATCTTCAATCGGACCGCAGACGCGGCCGGCCGCATGCGCGTGCTGTGCTGGCCCGGCTATGAGGAAAAACCGGTCATCGAGGAGTTCGAACAGAAGAACAATTGCAAGGTCGAATTCAAGACTTACATCGGCGGCGAACAGATGCTGCAGTTTTTCGCGCAGTCGCCGAAAGGCACCTTCGATGCCATCATCAGCGACGCCGAATACGTGCAGAAGCTGACGGCCCAGAAGGCGATCGATCCGCTCTCCCCGACCGACTTTCCCAACCTCGCCGACTATCATCCGAAGTATCGCGACTTCGCGCCCCTGCGTGCGCCCGGCAGCAAGATCTGGGCGGTGCCCACACGTTTCAGCTTCTACGGCCTGTCCTACAACACCAAATACATGACCGAGGAAGAGGCCAAGACCTGGAATTCGCTGTTCCTGCCGAAATACAAGGGCAAGGTGGCGCTGTTCGACTGGTACCTGCCGAACATGAGCAATGCCAGCCTGGCGGTGAAGCCGAACAACCAGACGCCGTACGACATTTCCGACAACGAGTTGACCAAGGTCAAGGAGTGGCTGTTCAAGCTGCGGCCTCAGATCAGCGTATTCAGCGAGCAGAATCAGGGCTTGGTCAACGCGCTGATCAACGAGGATGCATGGGTGACGCCCACCGGCGACATGGAGATCACATTGATCGGCGCCGGCCATAAGAATTTCGCGTCCACCGTGCCGGATGAGGGAAGCATCCGCTGGAGCGAGGTGGCGGCGCTGTGCACCGACAGCAAAAACAAGGAGCTGGCCCACAAGTGGGTTGAATACATGAGCGGCGCGCGCGTGCAGTCGGAGCTGGTCTACACCAAGGGCTTCAAGGCCCGCGCGCCGAACATGAAGGTCACCAAATTCTGGAACGAAGAGCAGACCAAGCTGATGAGCTACGTGCCTGATCCCCAGAAGCCGGGGCAAATGCTGGTCGAGACGCTGATCGACAAGAGCGTGCCACGCGGTCTGCCGGTGAAACAACCGGACAAGGCCTGGATCGCGATCTACAACGAGTTCAAGACCAGCAAGGGCTAACGGCAGGGCGTGGCGGTCAGCGCAACCGCCGGCCCCGTGCCAGCACTGGTACCGGCATGGATTTGCTTTCCCATATAGCCCCGCCCCGGCAGGTCGATCTCGAGCTTCGCGGCGTCACCAAGACCTTCAGCAACTTCGTCGCGCTTGAGCACATCGACTTTTCCATCGAGCGCGGTGAGTTCGTGGCCATCATGGGGCCCAGCGGCTGCGGTAAGACCACGCTCCTGCGGATCGTCGCCGGCCTCGAAGCAATGTCGAGCGGCCAGTTGCTGCTGCGCGGCCAGGACATCTCGGCGCTGCCCGTCCACAAGCGCAGTACGCGGCTGGTCTGGCAGAACTTCGCGTTGTTTCCCCATCTTAACGTGCGGCAGAACATCGCCTTTGGGCTCACCCTGCGCCGGTACAACAAGGCGGCGGTGAAGACCAAGGTCGAGTCGATCGCCGAGCTGGTGCAGCTCAGCCAGTTCCTCGATCGCCGCATCAGCCAACTCTCCGGCGGGCAGAAGCAGCGCGTCGCCATTGCGCGCGCCCTGGTCACCGAGCCCGAGATACTTTTACTCGACGAGCCGTTGAGCGCGCTCGATGCGCATTTGCGCATCCGCATGCAAAGCGAGATGAAGCGCCTGCAGCAGCGGCTTGGCCTCTCCTTCCTCTACGTGACGCACAATCAGAGCGAAGCCTTTTCGATGGCCGACCGCGTCGTGGTGATGAACAAGGGGCACATCGAGCAGTTCGGTCCGCCTGAGGAGATATACACGCGTCCCAAGACGCACTTCGTGGCTGAATTCGTCGGCAGCAACAATATCTTCGACGGCAAGGTCGTCGACGTTCAGGGCGATCTGATTATCGTGCAATGCGCCGATGCGGTCATCGGCGCCGCCGTCCGGGAACGGCCGCCGGGTAAAGGCTCGACCGTCTCCCTCGTGGTGCAGGCCGACAAGGTCAGGAGCCAGCCGAGCGGCACTGCGGGAGAGAACAGCCTCAGTGCCGTGCTGTCAGGGCGGGAGTTTACGGGGTCGCAGGTGATCTACCACCTGGAGACCGCCGGTGGCATTGCCGTGAAGATGGTGGTGCAGGAGCCGTTCAGCCAGGCCGAGCGCGCCAGCATCAACATGCCCATGCAGCTCTACTGGTCGCCGGCCGATACGGTCGTCCTGCGTCCCAACATCGTGCCGAGCATCGAGAACATGCCCGGCGGACGTTCGTACGTGGCACTGGGAACCTGATCGTGGTCTCTATCAGCGCCCATCCGCCGATGACTGCCGACATGCCGCCGTCGACGGCCGCCGTCAGCCCCATGAAGCTCCTGGGCATCGGCCTGCCGCTCCTCTATTCCACCACCTTCTTTGTGGCGCCACTTGCCTTCCTGGTCGTGCTTGGCTTCTGGCTGGTGGAGGATTTTCAGGTCGTTCCAGCCTTTTCCCTGGAGAACTACGCCGACATCGCCCAGCACATGTTCGCCAAGTCGAACTATGCGCTGGCCATCGCGCAGTCGCTGTGGGTGTCGATCAGCACCGCGCTGCTTGCCGTGCTCCTATGCTATCCGATGGTGCTGGCGATCGTGTACGTGGCACCGCCATCCCGCCACCGCCTGTTCCTGATGCTGGCGGTGGCGCCGTTCTGGAGCAGCTACGTGCTGCGCCTGTTTTCCTGGCAGATCCTGCTCGCCAACAAGGGAATCATCAATTCCGCACTGGCCTGGGCCGGGCTCGAGCATCTGCAGTTCACTCTGATCTACACGCAGACCGCCACACGGATCGGTTTGATCCACTATCTGGCGCCGATCCTGATCGTGGTGCTCTACGTCACAGTGGCCAGTATCGATCGCGACTTGATTCAAGCGGCACGCGATCTCGGCGCCACCCGCTGGCAGGCCTTCCGTCGCGTCATTCTGCCCATGAGCCGCACCGGTCTGGTGGTCAGTGGCAGCTTTGCCGCCATCATCAGCTTCGGCGACGTCCTATCCGGCGCGCTTCTGGGCGGCGGCGCCGGCAGGTCGGTGCTGGGCTCCGTCCCGCTGTTCTCGAACATGATCATGACGGAATACGCGAGTGCGACCAACCTGCCGCGCACCGCCGCGCTTGCGATGATCCTGGTACTGGTCATGGTCGTGATGCTGGCGGCCGGCGCCGCGCTGGCCGAGCGCGGCAAAGTCGACGCGAGCTGACATGGCTGCCGCCACTCAACCCGGCGCGAATCCCCTGGCCGCCGACGGGCGCTGGTGGCGCGTGGCCGGCCGACTGTACATGGCGATCGGCTACGTGTTCCTGGTGCTGCCGATCGCCACCATGATCGTGTTCTCGTTCCAGAAGGGCCAGTTCGCCGCCATCCCTGGCCAAGGCTGGAGTCTGCGCTGGTACAGCAAGCTGTTCGAGGATGGCACGCTGCTGGAAGCTTTGCGCAACAGCCTCATCGTCTCGCCGCTCGCTGCAACCGGCGCCTGCGTGCTGGGCTTCTTCGCCGCCTATGCCCTCAACCGCTTCATGTTCCGCGGCCGGGGTGCGTTTTCGGTGTTGCTGGTCCTACCGGTATTGATCCCGCCGCTGATCCTGGGTGTCGCCTTCCTCGGGCTTCTGTCGCGCATCGGCCTGCAGGGGCAATTGTTCAGCGTGTTCCTGACCCATGTCGTCGTCGTGACCGCGCCCGCCATGGCAGTGATCCAGCTCCGGCTCGGCCAGATGCCGCGCGCGTTGGAAGAAGCGGCTTGGGACCTCGGTGCCACCGAACTTCAGACGCTCTACAAGGTCGTGCTGCCCTTCGCGCTGCCCGGCATCGCCGGCGGCTGGCTGCTCGCCTTCACGTTCTCCTTCGACGAGTTCATCATCGCCTGGTTCGTGTCTGGCTTCGAGCAGACCCTGCCGGTCGCCGTCTATGCCTATATCGTCGGCTCGGTCGATCCGTCGCTCAATGCCGTTGGCAGTATCGTGTTCGCACTGTCGGTGCTGTCACTGATCGGAGTGGAGCTGTTGCTGTTTCCGCTCCTGCTGTCGCGACGCCGCACGGCTGCTTAGTTCTCCTCCCCACGCAGTGGGGAGCCCGAAGCGGCGGAGGGGACCCTTCGTGGTCTTGGTAACAAGGACCACGTCAGTTCCCCCTCCGGCCTTCGGCCACCTCCCCCAGCTTCGCTGGGGAAGGGTTAATCAGCGAAGGTTGTGACCCTTCCAGGCGGGCATGTCGCTGCCGTAGCGGTTGATCCCGACATCCATGCTGGTGCAGCGCTTGTGGATAGCGGCAAAATACGGGTGGAAGACCATATTCTCCTGCTCGATCGCGGCGTGTACGGGAAGATAGGCGGCCCATGCCTCGCGCAGTTCGGCCAACAGGTCTGCTTCGTTGACGCGCAGCAGCTTGCCGTCTTTCACCACCACCTCGCCGTTCACCATCACCGTTTCGATCGAACTACCGTTCTCGCAATAGACCAGGTGGTTGCGCAGGTCGTTGCGCGGGGTGAACGGCGCGGTGTTGAGGTTGAGGATCAGCAGATCCGCCTTCTTGCCGGCTTCCAGTGAACCGGTGTCGTGGCCCAAGAGCGCGCTCTTCGCCCCCTTGATGGTGCCACACTCCAGGACTTCCGAGGCCGCGACCCAGGTGTCGTAGTCGGGTGACGTAATCGAATGCAGCAGGCCGGCCGCATGCATCACGTCGAACATGCGCGGCGTGTCGTTGCTGCAAATGCCGTCCGATCCCAGCGCAACATTGACGCCAGCATCCAGCAGCTTGCGCAGCGGCGCGATGCCGGCCCCGAGCTTTTGGTTGGAGATGACATTGTGCACGATGGAGCAGCCCGCCTCACCCATCAGGGCGATGTCCTCGTCCGTCACCCAGATCGAATGGGCGATCGTCGTGCCCGCGTGAAGCAAGCCAAGATCGTGCATGTAGCGGATCAGGGTCTTGCCGTGGAACTCGGGTCCGGTCACGGCCTGCGTCTTGGTTTCCAGGATGTGCGTGTGAAACGGCGAACCGATCGCGCGCGCAAGCTCATCGGCCGCCAGCATCAAGGGTTCGGTGCAGCGTTGCGGCGCCGAGGGCGCGATCATGAACCGCAGGCGACCCGAACGGTCATGGAATCGGGCGACGGCCGCCTTGCAAAAATCGAGATAGTCACCCAGGCCGGGTGGCGCCGAGGCGCTCGCCTTGGCCCGCAGATCGGCGGGCAGCATCTCGTGCACGAAGGGAATCGTGTCGAGGAACGGCCGATCCATGATGTGGCCGGAGACATTGGCGCGCAGTCCGGCATCGTCGTAGGCTTGGAAGACTTGCGCGAGCTGGTCCATCGACTGGCCGCCGAGCTCGTAGACATCGTCCACGACCGTGGTGACACCGCTCTTCAGCGATTCCATCGCCACCACCATCGACCGCAGATAGATCAGTCGGTCGCTGGGCGGCTTGCCTCCCAGGATCGGGTAGCAATAGAGCATCCACAGCTCCAGCGGCATGTTGTCATAACGGCCCTTGAACAGGGCCTCGCCGGAATGCAGGTGCCCGTTCACCAGCCCGGGCATGACTAGCCGATCGCGGCCGTCGATCACGGTATCTGCCGCCTGTTGTCCAAGATCCGGGCTGATCGCCGTGATGCGGTCTCCCACAATCAGGATGTCACCGACGAACGGCTTGCTGCCATGGCTGTCGTCCATGGCGATGATGCTGGCTTGGCGGATGAGCGTGGACATGGGCTGGCTTTCCTCAGGTTGTCGCGGTTGCGGCCCGACGCCCCTTCCGCTTCTGAACCAACTTCCGAGCAAACAGCGTGCCTTGGCATATGGCTTGCTCCGAGTATCGATACAGATCGGTGCAGATTGCGGGAGTTCGCCATGACCTCGGCTGCGGTTCCGGTGATCGACATTTCCCCTTATCGCCGGGGCGACGAAACCGCCCGCCGGGCGCTGGCGGTTGACGTCGACCGGACCTGCCGGGAGATCGGCTTCATGGTGATCTCCGGACACGGCGTCGATCCGGACCTGATCGCGGCCGTCGAGACAGCCAGCCGCGCCTTCTTCGATCTGCCGCTTGAGGAGAAGATGCGGATCGGGCGGCCCGCGCCCGATGTGACGCGCGGCTATATGCCATTCAAGGCCGAGGTGCTGGTGCGCAGCCGTGGCGGCGATGCGGCAGGTGATCTCAACGAGAGCCTGATGATCGGCCCGATTAATATCGGCGACACGCCCTACTACACCGCACCCGCGGCCGGCCGCCACTTCGCCCCCAACCTCTGGCCGGCCCAGCCGGCGGATTTGCGGCCGGCCTATGAGCGCTACTATCGCGCCATGGAGGCTCTGGCAGCCGACCTGATGCTGGTTTTCGCCATGGCCCTCGACCTGCCTGAGACGTATTTCGATCGCAGCATCGATCGCCACATCAGCCGGCTCAGGGTCCGCAACTATCCGGCACCGAAGGTCGCGCCCGAGCCTGGCCAGCTGCGCGCGGGGGCGCATAGCGACTACGGCAGTCTCACGATTCTGAAGACCGAGGACCGTCCCGGTGGCTTGCAGGTGTTGAGCAAGGACGGAGACTGGCTCGACGTTCCTCACCTGCCCGGCTGCTTCGTCGTCAACATCGGGGACATGATGGCGCGATGGACCAATGACCGGTGGGTCTCGACCCTGCACCGTGTGATCAATCCGCCGGCAGAGCGGGCCGCCGAGAGCCGGCGCCAATCCCTCGTATTTTTCCACAATCCCAACTACGACGCGTTCGTGTCCTGCCTGCCGAGTTGCGCCGACGCAGCGAATCCGCCGAAATACCCGACGACGACCTCCGGCGAACATCTGCGAGAAAAGTTCCTCAGCACCCAGCAAGCCATCGCTTACGCGGACTAAGGGGAACTTGCATCGCGACCTGCACGATGCCAATGTTGCTGGACCAGTGTAGGAAATTTGGGCAGCTGGTTACGCGTGTGTTACACTCGGCTGTGTTGAGCGGGTGGTGAGCGCAGTCGCGTAGGATGCGTGCATCCCAACTCAGTGGGCGGGGACACGCCCATGACGCTGAAAGCCGCCGACCTCGATCTAGCCGTGCCCGTCGCGGGCGAGATACCGCGCCGCCGGGATGCCGTGCCGCGTGACGCACGGGCGGCCTATGCATTCATCACGCCGGCGTTCCTTCTGCTGGTGTTCCTCGTCGCCTATCCGTTCGTGCTCTCGGTGTGGTTCAGCCTGAGCGACGCGCGCGTCGGTACGACCGGCAGCTTCGTTGGCCTCGGCAAC
>Ga0187894_10001351_pt1 | contig 31768 bp, 28 predicted proteins | sample GBC1701081metaG_FD_136650 | JGI IMG/M metagenome (GOLD analysis project Ga0187894, IMG submission 136650) | White microbial mat communities from a lava cave in the Kipuka Kanohina Cave System on the Island of Hawaii, USA - GBC170108-1 metaG ...
AAGTCCCCTGGTGGGGCGGGCGCAAGCTCAAGCTCGAAATTGTGTGAGCAGAGCCTCCAGCTGCCCGCTGCTGCTGAAAGTCCCCCTGTTAACCTCTCCGGTGGTGTGAAAATTCAGGTTAGCGGCGGCGCAGCCGCGATGCGATACTGCCGCGCGTGAGCGAGCTGCCCGCCGACGCCGACGTGGCCGCAGACGTCGACATCGACATTCGCGCCGCCGAAAAGGAAGCCGCGCCGGCGGCGCCCGCAGGGACGTCGCTGCCGCCCGAGCAGGCCGTCGATCTTCTGTCGCGCGTGCACATCTTCGCCGGGCTTCAGCCGGCCTACCTGCGCCGCATCGCCGCCCTCGGGCTGGAAGAAGTGCACGAGCACGGCAGCCTGGTGTTCGCCGAAGGATCCCAGGGCGACAAGATCTACTTGTTGCTGGAAGGCGCGATCCGCATCAGCCGCCAGGTGCCCGGCATGGGCGAAGAGGCGCTGGCCATCCTGCGCGCGGGCGACTACTTCGGCGAGATGGCGCTGATCGACGACTTTCCGCGCAGCGCCGATGCCCGCGTCCACGAGAAGTGTCGCCTCTTCGTCATCCGCAAGGAAGACCTCGAGGACCTGCTCTTCATCGACCGCGATCTGGCGTACGACCTGCTATGGAACTTCGTCCGCACCCTGTCCACGCGCCTGCGCGAGACCAACGACAAGATGACGTTCCTCGCGGTGTCCAACCGGTTTTGAGTTGTGATGACGCCTGTAGGGAAGCGCTTCCTGGACCCCGGAGCCGTGGATGCGGCCATCGAGGAGGCCACGGAGCTGGCGCGGCGGTCGCAAGTCAAGATCGCTCTCGCGGGGGGGGTGGCCATGCAGATGTACGGCTCCGATCGATTCACCAAGGACGTCGACTTCATCGCCTCGGGCGTCCCGTCGGGCCTCGTGGTCGAGAAGCGTCTCTCTTTTGGTGGAGTTTCTGGCAGGACGGAGAGCGGGACGCCGATCCGCATCATCGTCAGGAACGACGACTTCGTGTCCCTTTATGACCACGCGCTCGAGACCGCGACGGAGTTGGAGGCGGGCATCTCGGTGGTGACCCCAGAGTGCCTGGCGGCGATGAAGTTGGTCGCTGGCCGCCCTAAGGATGTTGAAGACCTGAAAGGCCTGATCGCCCTGAAGGCCATCGATTTGAACGTGGCTCGAAAGTTGATCAAGGAGCATCTGGGCGCATTCGCAGTGAAGGAGTTCAACGCGGTCGTGGAAGAGGTGGAGTGGATCTTGTCGCGCGACCACGAACGGTGAGCTGCCGCGCTACGTGTCAGACGTTGAACTTGAAGTGGATGACGTCGCCGTCGCGGACGACGTAGTCCTTGCCTTCCAGGGCCAGCTTGGCGTGCTGTCGGCAGGCGGCTTCGGAGCCGTATTTGATGAGGTCCTCCCACCAGATGACCTCGGCCTTGATGAAGCCCCGCTCGAAGTCGGTGTGGATGACGCCCGCCGCCTGGGGCGCCTTGGCGCCGCGCTTGACCGTCCAGGCGCGGCACTCATCCTCGCCGGCGGTCAGAAACGTGATGAGGTCGAGCAGCGCGTATGCCGTGCGGGCCACCGCGTGCAGCCCCGGCTCGGCGAGGCCCAGCGATTCGAGGAACGCAGGCCGGTCGCCCGGGTCCAAGGCGGCGATCTCCGCTTCGGCCGCCGCGCAGATCACCACCACCGGCGCGCCTTCTTTCGCGGCGTGCACTTCGAGCGCGGACACCCGAGGGTCGCTTCGCCCGGCGGCGAGCTGCTTCTCCGCCACGTTGGCGACATAGAAGACCTTCTTGAGGGTCAAGAGCCCGACGTCGCGCAGCAGCGCCTGCTCTTCGGCGCTCAGCCCCTGCGCCCGCGCGGGCCGCCCGGCGTCGAGGCCGCTCTTGATTCGCTCGCACAGGTCGAGCGCGACCTTCTCATCCTTCGCGGCCGGCCCCTTTAGGGCCTTGCGCGCGCGCTCGATGCGCTTGTCGACGCTCTCCAGATCCTTGAGGCACAGCTCGGTGTCGATGGTGGCCACGTCGGCCACCGGATCGATGCGGTTCTCCACGTGGACGATGTTGTCGTCTTCGAAGCAGCGCACGACGTGGGCGATGGCGTCGGTCTCGCGGATGTTGGCCAGGAATTGGTTGCCCAGGCCCTCCCCGCGAGAGGCGCCGCGCACCAGCCCGGCAATGTCCACGAAGTTGACCGTCGCGGCCACGATCGACTTCGGCCGGTACAGTGCCGCCAGCGCGTCGAGCCGCGCGTCGGGCACGGGAACCACGCCCACGTTGGGCTCGATGGTGCAAAACGGGTAGTTCGCCACGGCGGCGCCCGCCGCCGACAGCGCATTGAACAGCGTCGACTTGCCGACGTTCGGCAGGCCGACGATACCGCACGAGATCCCCATGAGCTCGGCTCTACCGGGGCGGTAGAACCGGCCGCCGCTACGGGTTGATGATCTTGCCCGAGAGGCCGCTCGCGATGACGAAGGCCAGCAACACCAGCGATTCGGTAAGCGCCAACCCGAGGATCATCGGCGTGAAAATCTTGCCTGCCGCCTGCGGGTTGCGCGCGATGCCGTCCAGGGCGGCGGCGGCCGCGCGGCCCTGGCCGAGGGCACCGCCCAGCGCGGCGATGCCGATGGCGAAGGCGGCCCCGAGTGCCAGCCACTTGTCGCGATCGAAGTTGTTGGCCGCCGCGTCTTGGGCGAACGCGGCCTGGCTCGCCAGCACGACGAGGGCGAAGACCAGGAACGAGAGAGCAGGCTTTGCAATGCGGCGCATCGGGGGGTCCTCCTTGGCGACTGACTTTCGATGTTCTTCCTTTTTAATGTTCTTCTTTAGTGTTCTTCGTGGGCAACGGCCATCGAAATGTAACTGGCCGAAAGCAAGGTAAAGACGACGGCCTGGACGACGGAAACGAACACGCCCAGGACCAGGAACGGGACGGGCACCAGGATCGGCACCAGCCCGAAGAACACCAGCAGCACGGTGTGGTCCGCGAGCATGTTGACCATCAGGCGGATGGCCAGCGACGCCGGACGAACCAAGTGGCTGATGATCTCGATCACGAACATCAACGGAACCAGCACGATGAGCGGGCTCTTGAGCGGCAAGTGCCCGGTGAATTGCTGTAGATAACCGACCCCGTGAGCACGAAAGCCGTAGACGTGGGTCATCAAGAACACCACGCCCGACAGCGCCAGGTTCGTCTTCAGCGTGTCGGTGGGAGCGCGAAAGCCGGGGATCAGCGACGACAAGTTCGAGAACAGGATGAAGAAGAACAGCGAGCCGACCAGCGGCAGGTACTTGCGCGCGTTCTTTTCTCCCATCACGCCTTCCACCAAACCGAAGACCATGTCCGCCACGCCCTCGAAGACGCTGCGCAGGTCCACGCGCGGCGAAGGAACCAGGCCCCCGTCGGCGGTGGCGGTGACAGCAGCGCGGTAACGGAGCGCGCCGAGCGCCAGAAAAACGAAGATGGCGATCCCGAACAGGACGTGGGTGATCTCGAAATGGGTCGCCTGGAACACCTGCCAGGTCCAGCCGCGTCCCAGCGCATGGTGCAGGCTGTCCTTGAGCCCGGCGTAGCCGGGAAGGAAATCGAACCAGGTCGCGTGGCCGCCCATCAGGCCTTGGCCTCCCTGGCCCCGGCACGCAGGCCGATCGCCAGGCACGACACGACGAACACGCCGAGCCCCGCCACCAGCGGAAGCACGGAGAGCCGCAATAGCCGTTGGGCCGCCCACACGATGACGAACAGCGCCACCATCTTGCCCAGCAGCGCCGCCACCAGACCCAGCGCCTGACCGGGTGAGGTCTGCTCCATCGCGCGGGCGACCGACCCGGAGGCCAGGCGTCGAATGACCTTGAAGTTGGCCGCCCCGATGAGCGCGCCGATTCCGGTCGCCAGCATGGCATGAGCGCCCGCCAGCAATCCGGCGGCCGCCGTCACCCCCACGCCGAGGATGGCGTTCAGGCGGTCAATCGCTGCCAGCTCACGGTCTTCGCACATCATCGTCTTTGATCTGCTTCTTGTAGTGCCGCGTCACCCGGATGAGAGCCTTGACCGACGCCCCGATCCCGGCGACCAAGCCGAGCCATTTGATGTAGGGCGCCGTTTCGAGCTTGTCGTCCAGGTATTGGCCTCCGAAATATCCAACCAGGATCGCGAGGGCGATCTCAATCCCGACAGCGCCGGTGGTGCCGGCCTGCCGAATCATCTTTTTCGCCTCGGGATCGATGGGGCGGCTTCCGGTATCACGCCCCACGCGGCAAATCAAGGACGAAGCGCCAGCCCACCACGATTCCTCATAGGGACGCTCGATGCGATCCATCTGGCTTCAGCGCTGATGTGGCGCGAGCGGACCGGACGGACTCTGGCTCAACCGGCGCTTTCGGGGGTTCCATCGCCGCGAGATCAGCTAAGCTCCGCGCGCTCATGGGGCTTCTGGACCTCTTCAACAAGAGCTCGCGCGCCGAGCGCGGGCGCCAGAAGAACATCGAACGGGCGCTCAAGAAGTACGCGCAGTCGCCGGACCGCATGAAGGCGCTGGAGGCCCTGCGCGACGACGGCTCGCCGGAGGCCATCTACGGCATGCTGCGCCGGTTCGCCTTGATGTACGACAAGAGCATCGAAGACGAGCAGGAGAAGGATTGGGTGTTCGACACCCTGTGTGAAAAGGGCGCATCCATCATTCCCGAACTCAAGCGATACCTGCTGGCCGCCGATTCCATCTCGTGGCCGTTGCGGCTGCTCGGCAAGGTGGCCTCTCGGCCCCAGGAGATCGAGGTGTTGCGGGCGGTGCTGGAAAAGCACGAGCCCGGCTACGAGCGGGACCCGTCGAAGAAGATCCAGCTCATGAGCCGCCTCGGCGCGCTCAAGGACGCGGCCCTCGCCTCGCTCATCGCGCCCTACCTGGCCGATATGGACGAGGGCGTCCGCTTCGCGTCGGTGGAGGCGCTTTTTCGCGCGAAGAACGAAGAGGTTTCGCGAGAGCCGCTGCTCGAGCTCTTCGTATCGGACAAGGAAGAGAGCCTGCGCATCCGCATCCGCATCGCCGAAGGATTTGCGGACGTTGCCTGGCTGGTGCGCGGGCATCGGGGACTGGTCGAAAAGAAATTGCCCGACCAGTTCCAATTGGATCGCGAAGGGCACATCAAACGAAAGCCAGGCCGAGATGGCGGGGGCAGCGGACAGGCCTGATGCCACGTCGTGACGACATACGGACGGTCCTGCTGATCGGCTCGGGGCCCATCGTCATCGGACAGGCCTGCGAGTTCGACTACTCGGGGGCGCAGGGGGTCAAGGCCCTCAAGGAAGAAGGCTATCGGGTGGTGCTGGTGAACTCGAATCCGGCCACCATCATGACCGACCCCGAGCTGGCGGACCGGACGTATGTCGAGCCGCTGACGCGGGAGATCCTGACGCTGGTCATCGAACGTGAGAAGCCGGACGCGCTGCTTCCGACGCTGGGCGGACAGACCGCGCTGAACCTGGCGCTGGAGCTGCACAAGGCGGGCGTCCTGGCAGCCCACGGCGTCCGCCTGATCGGCGCCCAGGTCGACGCCATCGAGAAGGCGGAGGATCGGGATCGGTTCAAGGCCGCCATGAAGAAGATCGGCCTGGCGGTGCCGCTGTCGGGCTACGCGCATTCGCTGGCCGAGGCGCGCGGGTTCCAGGCCGAGCTGGCGGCCCAGACCGGCGTCGGCTACCCGGTCATTTTGCGCCCGTCGTTCACGCTGGGCGGATCGGGCGCGGCCATCGCCTGGAACACCCAAGAATTCGACGAGAAAGTCCTGTGGGGGCTGCAGCAGAGCCCGCGCGGCGAAGTGCTGGTGGAGCAGTCGGTGTTGGGGTGGAAGGAATACGAGCTGGAGGTGATGCGCGACCGCAAGGACAACGTGGTCATCATCTGCTCCATCGAGAACCTGGATCCCATGGGCATTCACACCGGCGACTCCATCACGATCGCGCCGGCCATGACGTTGACCGACAAGGAATACCAGGTGATGCGTGACGCGGCACTGGCGGTCATCCGGGAGATCGGAGTGGAGACCGGCGGCTCGAACATCCAGTTCGCGGTCAACCCCGCCGACGGGAAAATGATCGTGATCGAAATGAACCCGCGCGTGTCTCGCAGCTCGGCGCTGGCGTCCAAGGCGACGGGCTTTCCCATCGCCAAGATCGCCACCAAGCTGGCGGTCGGCTACACGCTGGACGAGATCCCCAACGACATCACGCGGCAGACCCCGGCCTGCTTCGAGCCGACCATCGACTACGTGGTCACCAAGATCCCGCGATTCGCGTTCGAGAAGTTTCCGGGCGCCGACCCGGAACTCGGCCCACAAATGAAGTCGGTGGGGGAGGTGATGGCCATCGGGCGGACGTTCCAGGAATCGCTGGGCAAGGCGCTGCGGTCGCTCGAGATTGGGCGGTGGGGCTTCGACCTGGAGGGGCCGCCGGGGCTCGCCGAGCTCAAGACCCTGATCGCCCGTCCGACGCCGGATCGCCTGTGGCAGCTCGCGGAGGCCATGCGCGCCGGTCTGTCGAACGCCGAGGCGCACGACATCACCAAGATTGATCCGTGGTTCCTGGCGCACATGCGTCTGATCATCGACGAGGACGAGCGCCTGCGCGCGCGCGGCGCGAGCGTGCTGGAGGATCCCGCGGCGCTCGAGCGGGCGAAGCGGCTCGGCATGTCGGACCGGCGCATCATGAAGCATGCCGGCGTCGCCGAGGACGCCGTTCGGCAGGCACGCTTGCGCCACGGTTTGCGGCCGGTCTACAAGCGGGTCGACACCTGCGCCGCCGAGTTCGAGGCTGAAACGCCGTATCTCTATTCGACATACGAGCGGCCGGCCGAGGAAGCGGGCGGACCGGGCGCCGTGGAAAGCGAGAGCCGCGCCACCTCGCGGAAGAAGATCGCCATCCTGGGCGGCGGCCCCAACCGCATCGGACAAGGGATCGAGTTCGACTACTGCTGCGTGCACGCGGTCGCCGCCCTGCGCGAGGACGGGTACGAGACCATCATGATCAACTGCAACCCGGAAACGGTGTCCACCGACTACGACACGTCGGATCGCCTGTACTTCGAGCCGCTCACGCGCGAAGACGTCCTGGAGATCCTGGATGTCGAGAAGCCCGAGGGGGTCATCGTGCAGTTCGGCGGGCAGACGCCGCTGCGTCTGGCGGTGCCGCTGCAGAAAGCGGGCATCAAGCTCCTCGGCACCAGCGCGGACGCCATCGATCGCGCCGAGGACCGCAAACGCTTCGGCGAGCTGCTTTCCAAGTTGGGCCTGCGCGCCCCGGCCTGGGGCACGGCGCGCGGCCTCGCCGAAGCGCGCCAGATCGCCGAGCGCATCGGCTACCCGGTGATGGTGCGTCCGTCCTACGTGCTGGGCGGGCGCGCGATGGAGATCGTCCACAGCCCGTCGGGGCTGGAGCACTTCGTGCACCAGGCGATGGAGGCATCGCGCCGGGAAAGCCTGGCGGCTCACGTCGGTGACGAAGACGCGCCCATCCTGGTCGACCAGTTCCTGCACGACGCCATCGAGATTGACGTGGATGTGGTCGCGGACGCGGAGCAGGCCGTGATCGGCGGCGTGATGGAGCACATCGAGGAGGCGGGCGTTCACTCCGGGGATTCGGCGTGCGCGCTGCCTCCGTTCTCCCTGCCGCGCGAGACGGTCGAGTCGGTCAAGATCCAGGCGCGCGCGCTGGCGCGGGAGCTGGCCGTGCGCGGCCTCATGAACGTGCAGTTCGCCGTGCCGCGCGACGGCCGCGGCGTGTTCGTCCTGGAGGTCAACCCGCGCGCGTCGCGCACCGTCCCCTTCGTGTCGAAGGTGACGGGGGTGCCGCTGGCCAAGCTGGCGGCGCGCATCGCGGTGGGGCGCACGCTGCGCGAGATGAACGTGCGCGAGGTGACGCCGGCTCACGTCGCCGTCAAGGAGGCGGTCTTCCCCTTCGCCAAGTTCGCGGGCGTCGACACCATCTTGGGCCCCGAGATGCGCTCCACCGGCGAGGTCATGGGCATCGACAGCACCTTCGACGCCGCCTTCCAGAAGAGCCAGATTGGCGCCGGAACGCGGCTGCCGATCGCCGGCCGCGTCTTCCTTTCGGTGCAGGACGCCGACAAGGCGGCGGCGGTCGCCCTCGCGCAGAAGCTGCGTGCGCAGGGGTTTGCGCTGATCGCCACCGCCGGAACCCACGACCACCTGCGCCGGGCCGGCGTCGAGGTCGAGCGGGTCAACAAGGTCAGCGAGGGGCGCCCGCACTGTGTGGACCGAATCCTCGACGGAGACGTGCAATTGGTGGTCAACACGGTCGCCGGCTCGCAGGCGGCGCAGGACTCGTTCTCCATACGGCGCACCGCCCTGATGCGCGGGGTGCCCTACTGCACGACCCTGTCCGCAGCGCGCGCCGCGACCGGCGCCATCGCCGAGCTGCGCTCGGGCCGGATGTCGGTGCGGTCCCTGCAGGAGTACGCCGCCGGCATGCGGCCGACGACGACCAAGGCATCCGAGCGTGGCTGATCGCTTTCCCATGACCCCGCGGGGCCAGCAGGTGCTGCGCGACGAGCTCAAGCGCCTGCGCGAGGTGGAGCGGCCGAAGAACGTGCGCGATATCGAAGAGGCGCGCGCCCACGGCGACCTGCGAGAGAACGCGGAGTATCACGCCGCCAAGGAGCGCCAGGCCTTCATCGAAGGCCGATCCCGCGAGATCGAGGCGATCCTGGCCCAGGCGGACGTCATCGATCCGGCGAAGCTCTCCGGATCGCGCGTCGTGTTTGGCGCCACCGTCCAGCTTGCCGATACGGACAGCGGCGACCAGACGACCTACACCATCGTCGGCGACCACGAAGCCGACATAAAGCAGGGGCGCATCTCGGTGTCCGCGCCGCTGGCCCGCGCCATGATCGGGCGAGAGGTGGGGGACACGGTCTCGCTGCGCACCGCCAAGGGAACCCGCGAGTATCAGATAGCCGCCGTCCGCTTCGAAGCGTCGTAAAGCGGCCCATGGATCGCGCAGCTCGGCGAGTCGCCTGGACCAGCGCGTTCATTCACGGGTTGGTGCACGCGTGCGTCCTGCTGCTGCCGCCGCTGCTGGCGGACATTCGGCGGGAATTCGGCGTGTCGTTGCTGGACGTGCTGGCCGCGGCGAACGTCATGTATTTGCTGTTCGGCGCGATAGCGATTCCGGCCGGCTATCTCGCGGATCGCGTGGGCTCCCGCGGCATGCTGGTGCTCGCCTCGGCGGGCTGCGCCGCGTCCACGGCGGTCCTCGCGCTGGCGCCCAACTTCATGGTGTTCGGCGTCGCGCTCGGCGCGCTGGGGCTCTTCGCCGGCCTCTATCATCCGAGCGGGCTTTCACTCCTGTCCCGCAGCATCGCTTCGGGGGAGCGCGGCCGGGCCATCGGCATTCACGGCGTCGGTGGCAACTTCGGAGAAGCCATCGCCCCCGCGATCGCCGCCTTGCTGGCGGCGCGCTTAGGCTGGCGCACCGGTTATCTGGTCGTTGGCGCGATCGCGCTGGTCTCCATGCTGCTGGCGGCCAGCCTGTCGTCGGATGACGTGGGCGCGCCGGCGGAGGCCGGGGTCCTTCGCGCGCCGTCGAATCGAAGGAAATGGAATCCGCTCGGCGCACTGACGTCCTTTTGGCGGAGCCGGCCGCTTCGCTGGTTGCTGGTGTCGGCCGTGGCGGGCGGTTTCGTCTACCGGGGCGTGCTCACGTTCCTGCCGCTGCACCTGACGGACGGCGCCACCGACGGATCGCGCGTCGGCGCCTATCTGACGTCACTGGTCCTGGTGGCGGGGATGGCCGCCCAGCGCTTTGGCGGCGAGCTGGCGGATCGGTTGCCGCGCGAACGCCTCCTGCTGGCGGAGGTGGCGATTTTCGCGCCGTTGTTGCTCCTCCTCGGTATCGCATCGGGCGCCGGGCTGGTGGCGCTGGCGCTGGGCTTCGGCTTTCTCTGGTACCTGGCGCAGCCGCTGGCGGGGGCGCTGACCGCGGCTTACGCCGACGCGGGCGACCACGGGCTGCTGTACGGGATCCAGTTCGCGCTCTCGTTCGGGCTCGGGTCCTTCGCGACCACCGCCGGCGGCCTGCTGGTCGCCCAGGGCGGCACCGGGCTCGCGTTTCTCGGCTTCGGCGCCGTGGGCATCCTGCAGCTCGTGGCCGTGATCGCCCTGGTTCGCAGCGTGCGCGCCGCCGCCGGCGCCCGCGCCGCCGCCGCCGCCGCCGTGCCGATGCGGTGACTACAGATCCCCGGACGCTTCGAAGGCCGCGGTCTCGAAAGCGGGGATCTCGGATGTAGGACCGTCAGGCGACGGAGCGTCGGTGGCGGGGACGTCCGGGCCCGCGTCCACGACGGGAGTGGTTCCACCGGGGACCCGGCAGATTCCGCCTTCACCGGGCTCGGGGCGGGTTCGGTACTGGCATTCGAGCCCGTCGCCGCAGTCCTCGTTGACCTCGCAGCGCTCGCCTTCATCCTGCTTGCACGCGGGCACGGCGAGCAGCGCGCAGACCAGACCGACCCGGCCCAGCCCGATGAGGAACGCGCGCATGGGCCGCTTGGGTAGCACGCGAGATCCGATTCGTAAAGGCGGCGCCGGGTTGCCCGCGCACCGCCGATCTGGGTAGGGTGCGCCATGCTCATCACCCGCGCGCGTTGGTTTCGGTCCTCGTCCCTGCCGATGTTCATCGGGGGGGTGATCGTCTCGGCTTCGGCCGTGGTCCTGGCCATGGGCGCCGTCGGTGCGCCCGGGAAAAAGGCGGCCCCGCGCAAGGCGGCGGAGCGCGAGGCCCGGGCGTTCCTGGAGACGGTCACCGAGCTGCTGGTACCGGTCGCCGCCGTCTCTGCCGAGGCGTCGTGGGTCGCGGCCACCGACGTCACGCCGGAGCATACCGGGTCGCGCGCCGGCGCCGACAAGGCGTACGCCGCCCTGGCCGGGTCGAAGCTGGTCATCGAAAAGACGAAAGAGCTGCTCGCGCGCCGGCAGGACCTGGACGAGATAACCGTCCGCCAGCTCGAGCGTCTTCGCCTCGCGGCCGCCGAGAGCCCGGGCACCATCCCCGAGGTCGTCGGGCGGCGCGTGGAAGCGGAGGCGCGGCAATCGGCCATCCTCGATGGATTCACGTTCTGTCTTCAGCCCGGTGCAGGCGCGGCGGGCGCCGTCAAGACGGGCGGCGGCTGCGCCAAGCCCGTCACCGCGAACGACATCGACAACACGCTGAAGAAGTCCCGCGACCTCGCCGAGCGCGAGCGGGTGTGGCTGGCGTCGAAGGAGATCGGCCGTTCTCTCAAGCCCGGCCTGGCCGATCTGCAGAAGCTGCGCAATCAAGTGGCTCGCGAGATGGGCCATTCGTCCTTCTTCGGCCTGCAGGTCGCCGACTACAAAATGTCGGTCAGAGAGATGATGGCGCTCCTCGACTCGACCGTGGACGCGACCAAGCCGCTCTACGACGCCCTTCATTGCTGGGCAAAGGGTCAGATGGCTGCGAGCTTCAAAAAGCCGCTGCCCAAGCTGATGCCGGCCCACTGGGTGGGCAACCGCTGGGCGCAAGAATGGCCCGGCCTGGTGGAGGCGGCGAATCTCGACCCGCTGTTTCAAGGACGAAGCCCCGAATGGATCGTCAAAAAATCCGAAGAATTTTACCTGTCGCTCGGTTTTCCCAAGCTCGCCAACTCGTTCTGGAAGAAGTCGGATCTCTACCCGGTCGAAAAGACCTCGTCGCGCAAGAAGAACACCCATGCGTCGGCATGGCACATCGACCTGGGCAACGACGTTCGCTCCCTGATGAGCGTGGAGCCCAATGCGCAGTGGTTCGGCACCTCCCACCACGAGCTCGGCCACATCTACTATTACGTGTCCTACACGACGCCCGAGATCCCGCCGCTGGTGCGCGGCGGCGCGAACCGCGCCTTCCACGAAGGCATCGGCGATCTGGCTCGACTGGCCAGCGAGCAGACGCCCTACCTGCGCAAGCTGGGGATCATGCCGCCCGGCAAGGAGCCGGACCCCGCCTTGTGGCTGCTCGAGTCCGCCATGGACTCGCTGGTGTTCCTGGTGTGGTCCGCCGGCACCATGAGTCACTTCGAGCACGACCTCTACGAGACCGATCTCCCGGCGTCAGAATGGCAAGGCCGGTGGTGGGACTACGTCGCCCGCTACCAGGGAGTGGCGCCGCCCTCCGCCCGCCCGGCGGACCTGTGCGACGCCTGCACCAAGACCCACATCAACGACGATCCGGCCCAGTACTACGACTACGCGCTGGCGACGTTGATCAAGTTCCAGCTCCACGACCACATCTGCACGAAGATCCTGAAACAGGACGTGCGCGCGTGCGACTATTCGGGCAGCGCCGCCGTCGGTGATTTCCTGCGCGGCATCCTGAAGCTGGGCGCCAGCCGCGACTGGCGGGCCGTGATGAAGGAAGCCACAGGCGAGGAGATCTCGCCGCGCGCGCTGCTGTCGTTTTATGCGCCCCTGGCCGCCGATCTGGCCAAGCGAAACGCAGGCAAGGAATGCGCGCCCCCGCGCTGAGTACAGCTCCCCGGAAATTGGTCACGAATTTCCGGGGAGCTGTACTGAGCGCGCGCATCGCGGCCTGCGCGTCGCTCGGTATCGCGATCGCGGCTTTCGCCCGCGCCGCCGAGGGTCCGCCGCCCTTCGCCGGGCCGCCCCCGTCCCATCGGTTCGCACCGCCGCCCGACCCCGACCTACCGACGGGCGCACCGGCCACCCGACCGGATTCGCCGCGGCACAAGCAGCGGGGCGTGGCGCTGGGCTTGTTCGCGGAGGACGTCAGCTTCTCGTACGCGCCGCTGCTCGCCGAGATCGCGGCGCTGGGCGCCACCCACGTCGCGCTGGTGGTGTCCATCTACCAGACCCACGGGGCTGCCGCCGATCTCGCGCTTCACACACGCCTGTCACCGACGCTGGGCGGGCTCGCGGACGCGGTGCGGGCGGCGCGCCGGGAACGCCTGGAGGTCACCGTGCTGCCCATCGTGCGGCTGACCGCGCCGCGACGGGCGGGCGAATGGCGCGGCACCTTGGAACCGGCCGACCGCGCCGCCTGGTTCCGCCGCTACACCGACGTGGTCGGGGACATCGCGGCGATGGCCGGTGTCGCCGGGGCCACGCGGCTGGCGATCGGCAGCGAGCTGTCGTCGCTGGACGGCGCGCGCGACCTCGAACGCTGGAAGCCGATCGTCGCGCGCCTGCGGGCGGTCTTTCACGGGACGCTGATCTACTCCGCGAACTGGGACCACTACCGGGACGCGCGGCTGCTCGACCTGTGCGACGAAGATGGCGTCGTGGGCTATTTCGACTTGCGTGCCGGCCCGGCCGCTCCGTCCGACGTGGCGGCTCTGGAGGAGCGCTGGCGCCGGCTGCGCGCCGAGCTCGAAGCGTGGCAGGCCGGGCGCAACCGGGCCTTCGTCTTTACCGAGCTCGGTTATCGATCGCGCGCTGGATCGTCAGCTTCGCCCTGGGACGAGACGCAGGGCGGCGACGTCGATCTCGACGAGCAACGCCGCGCCTTCGAGGCATTTCGCCTCGCGTGGTCCGGGGCGCCCAGCCTGGACGGCGTCTATGTCTGGAACTGGTACGGCTTCGGTGGCCCCGGCACCACCAGCTACACGCCCCGCGGCAAACCCGCCGCCGCCGAGGTCCAGCGGCTCTTGCGCGCTCTTTGACGGCCGGACGACGCCCGCCGCCAACATTGCGCAGCCCGTCCCCCTGCGCTACCGTCGCCGCCTCCCGTGCCGTCTCCTTTTTCACCCGAGGCCACCGATAAGCCCGGGGTTTCCGGGCTCCTCCCCCCCGGCGAAGCGCGGCTCGACCTGCGGGTGCACCTGCGGACCATCCGCAAGCGCTGGCTGGCCGCCGTTCTCATCGCGGGCGGGCTGGTGGGCGGCGTGTTCGCCTGGACCTACCGCCAGCCAAAGATCTACGAGGCGACGTGCTCCATCGTCATCGAAAGCATGGCTCCGCAGGTCCTGCAGGGGGTCAAGGACGTGGTCGAGCTGGGCACAGGCAGCTTCTGGGCCAACCGTGAATTTTACGAGACGCAGTACCGCATCATTCGATCGAAGGACATCGCCCAGCGGGTCGCGGACCGCCTCGGGCTCACCCACGACGTTGACTATCCGGTCCCCGGCGCCGGCCGCACGGCCCCCGCCGGCAAGCGCGACCTCAGCGGCGCCCTCATCGGCCAGACCCGCGTCGCGCCGGTGAAGGACTCGCGCATCGCCAACATCATCGTCACCGACCGCAACCCGCAGCGGGCGGCGCTGATCGCCAACGCGTTCGCCGAGACCTACATCGAGGCCAATCTCGAGTACAAGTTGGAGGGCACCAGCAAGGCCACCGGCTGGCTCGGTGAGCAGGTCGTCGATCTCCGCAAGAAGCTCGAAGCCTCGGAGATGAGACTTTACGACTTCAAGAAGGAGCAAAACCTTCTGGCGGTCAGCCTGGACGACAAGCAGAGCATGACCAGCCAGAACCTGCAGCACTTCAACCAGAAGCTGGCGGACCTGCGCGCCAAGCGGCTGGAGCTCGACGCGAACCGCAAGCTGATCATGGAAGCGCAGGGCAAGATCGAAGAGCAGGAAAGTTTGCCTGAGATCCGCCAGAACATGGTGATCCAGCAGCTCCGCACGACGTTCATCGAGCTGTCCAAGCTCAAGGCCGACCTCGAGTCTCGCTACGGTGACAAGCACCCGAAGATCGACAACATCGGAAACCAGCTGGCCGCCGTCACCCGCGACTACCAGAGCGAGATCGGCAAAGTCCTCAAGTCCGCCGACAAGGCGTACCAGGCGGTGGTCGAGAACGAGAAGTCGCTGGTCAAGCTGATGGAGCGGGAGAAGCAAGAAGCCATCGAGATCGCCAAGGTCGAGGCCACGTACAAGCCCCTGGCGCGCGACGCCGAGAACAACGCGAAAGTCTACGGGCTCATCGCGCAGCGGCAGAAAGAAACCGACCTCACCGGCCTGATGCGGACCAACAACGTGCGGGTGCTCGACCGCGCCATCGCCGTGGGCCGGCCCATAAAGCCAAACATGTTCGTGAACCTGGCGGTCGCGCTGGCGTTGGGCCTGGTGCTCGGCATCGCCTCGACCTTCGTGATCGAGATCTTCGACAACACCCTCAAGACCCAGGAGGACGTCGAGCAGGTGATCGGCGTTCCCGTGCTGGGCGTGGTCCCCATCATCGGGGACGCGGCCGCCGGCAAGCGGACCGACCCCGTCGACCTCAAGCAACGCGACATGGGCGTGTTCCGCGACCCCAAATCGTCCGCCGCCGAGTGCTGTCGCTCGATCCGGACCAACCTCCTCTTCATGTCACCGGACCGGCCGATCCGGACGATGGTCGTCACCAGCCCCGGACCCCAGGAGGGCAAGACCACCACCGCCATCAACCTGGGCATCACCATGGCCCAGGCCGGCAGCCGCGTCCTTCTGGTGGACACCGACATGCGCCGCCCGCGGCTTCACCGCTCGTTCGGGGTCCCCAACGAGGTCGGCGCCTCCAGCTTCATAGTGGGCGAGGCCGCCCTGGACGACGCCATCAAGCGCACCGAGGTCCCCAACCTCGACGTCCTGCCGTGCGGCCCCACGCCGCCCAACCCGGCCGAGCTCCTGCACACCGATCGTTTCGCCAAGCTGCTCGACGACTGCAAGGCGCGATACGATCTGGTGATCCTCGATTCCCCTCCCACATCCGCCGTCACCGACCCGGCGATCATCGGCAACAAGGCCGACGGCGTGGTGCTCGTGGTCCGCGGCGGCTACACCACGCGCGACGCCGGCAGCTACGCGCGCCGCCAGCTCGCCGACGCCAAGGCCCGCCTCCTCGGCGCCGTCGTCAACCAAGTCGACCTCACCGGCCGCGGCTACGGCACCTACTACTACTACTACCGCAGCTACGCCCGCTACGGCCGCTACTACGGCAAGACCGACGAGGAAGGCGCCAAGGCCTGAGGCGGACCGTCCGGGCGGCGGGCAGCATGACGGCGATCCTCGGAATTTCTGCCTACTATCACGATTCGGCGGCGGCGCTGGTCGTGGATGGCCGCATCGTCGCGGCCGCCCAGGAAGAGCGGTTCACCCGCAAGAAGCACGACCACCGCTTTCCTGAGCACGCCATCGCCTACTGCCTCCGCGAGGCCGGCCTCGACCCGTCACGGCTCGACTACGTCGGCTTCTACGACAAGCCGTTCCTCAAGTTCGAGCGTCTCCTCGAGACCTACCTTGCCTACGCGCCGTCCGGGTTCCGCTCGTTCCTCAAGGCCATGCCGTTGTGGCTGCGGCAGAAGCTGCACCTGCCGCGCGAGATGCAGCGTGGACTCGGAGGCGCCTATCGGAAGCGCTACGTCTTCACCGAGCACCACGAATCCCACGCCGCCAGCGCCTTCTTCCCTTCACCGTTCGAGGAAGCGGCCATCATGACCCTGGACGGCGTGGGCGAATGGGCCACCGCCAGCTATGGCGTGGGTCGCCGGAACGAGATTTCGCTCCTCGCCGAAATGCGCTTCCCCCACTCCGTGGGCCTGCTCTACTCGGCGTTCACCTACTTCACCGGCTTCAAGGTGAACTCGGGCGAATACAAGCTGATGGGCCTCGCGCCCTACGGCGAGCCCAAGTTCGCCGATCTCATCCGTGAACGCCTCATCGACCTCAAGGAAGACGGGTCGTTCCACATGGACATGTCGTACTTCAACTATTGCCAGGGACTGACCATGACGTCGCCGAAGTTCGACGACCTCTTCGGCGGCCCTGGGCGAAAGCCCGAAGCCCCGATCACACAGCGGGAGATGGATCTGGCCGCCTCCATCCAGCTCGTCACCGAAGAGATCATGCTCCGCTGCGCCCGCCACGTGCACCGCGAGACCGGCATGAAGAACCTCTGCCTGGCCGGCGGCGTGGCCCTCAACTGCGTGGGCAACGGCCGGATCTTGCGCGAGGGTCCCTTTGAAAATGTGTGGGTCCAGCCGGCCGCGGGGGACGCGGGCGGCGCGCTCGGCGTGGCGCTCTTCATCTGGCACCAGCTCCTCGGCAACCCGCGGGCAAGCCAGCCCCGCGACAGCCAGTACGGATCGCTGCTGGGACCGAAATACACCGCCGAGGAGATACGCGGGTTTCTGGACGGTGCCGGCGCCAGCTACCGTTATTTCGACGACGAGGACGCCTTATGCGACGAGGTGGCCGGCCTGCTCGGGTCGGAGAAGGTCGTCGGCTGGTTCCAGGGGCGGATGGAGTTCGGCCCCCGCGCCCTCGGCAGCCGCAGCATCATCGGTGACCCTCGCAGCACCGAGATGCAGTCCGTGATGAATCTGAAGATAAAGTTCCGCGAGTCCTTCCGCCCCTTCGCCCCTTCGGTCCTCGAAGAGAAGGTGGACGACTACTTCGAGATGCGCCCGCGCGAGCAGAGCCCCTACATGTTGCTCGTCGCTCCCGTTCAGACGTCGCGCCGCAAGCCGATGAACGGCGAGGCGGCGACACACCAGGGGCTGGCAAAGCTGAAGCTGCACCGCTCCGAGGTGCCCGCCATTACCCACGTCGATTACTCCGCCCGTGTCCAGACCGTGGATGCCGACCGGCACGGCCGCTACTACAAGCTCATCGAGCGCTTTCGTGAGAAGACCGGCTGTCCCTTGGTGATCAACACGTCCTTCAACGTGCGCGGCGAGCCCATCGTCTGCACGCCCCAGGACGCCCACCGCTGCTTCATGGCCACCAACATGGACGTCTTGGTGTTGGAGAACTTCGTCCTGCGCAAAGAGGACCAGCCCAACGCCACGGAGTACAAAGCGGACGAATATCTGGCTCAGTTCTCGCTGGACTAGGGGACAGGGAAGAACTTCATGGCTCTCATGCAAGTGAATAAAAACCCCAGTCTGCGCGACCTGCGCGTCTTCGGTCTGCTTCTCCCGGTTTTCTTCGGCCTCGTGGGCTGGACCATAGATGCTCCGAGCACCGCCCGCATCGTCTGGGGCGCGGGCCTCGCCCTGACCGCCGTCTACTTCGCGGCGCCGCCGGCGCGCCGGCCGATCTTCCTGGGCTGGAGCTACGCCACGTATCCCATCGGCTGGACCGTCTCCCACCTCATCATGGCCGCCGTCTTCTTCTTGGCCATCACTCCCGTCGCCATGCTGCTTCGCCTGCTCGGCCGCGATTCCATGGAACGCAAGCTCGACCGCAACGCGAAGTCCTACTGGGTTGTGCGTTCTCCGAGTGACGGCGTCCAGCGGTACTTTCGGCAGTTCTAGCGGCGGGAGCTACACGCCGGTGTCTGCCGGGAGCTTGAGCAGATCGTCGAGCTCGCCGCGCCTTTCGAGAGCCACGAGCTCCTGGTAGCCGCCGATGACGCGTCCCCTGATGAAAATGACGGGAACGGTGCGGCGGCCCTCCGCGCGAAGGACCAGATCTGCGCGCGCTTCATCGTTCGCGGTGACGTCCACCGTCTGAAACGGTATGGCCCGCCGGCGCAGCAGCGCCTCCGCCGCCCGGCAGAAGCTGCAGCCCGCCGTGCTGTAGACGACCACGTCCGCGTCCACGCCCACGCTAGCGCCTCTTTCCTCGTCCCTTGCCGCCGCTGTCGTCCTCCGAAAGATAGGCAAGGATCACGTCGTCGAGGCTTTTGTCGCTGACCAGGTCGTCCCCGAAGGGATTGTCGGCGGCGGAGGATGGTCCGCTCCGAGCGCTTACGGGGAGCGGCGGTGGCCGCCCCGAAGCGACGGACGGCATCGCCGCCGGCTGGCCGGGTCCGATGGGCGGAGGCGTGGCAGGCGCATGGAGCCCACCGGCGACCACGAACGGTTGCGGCCGAGCCGGGCGGGCGGGGCGGCCCGGGGGCGCGGACGAAGGCGGCGCGCCGCCGACTCCGACGATGACCTGGCGCTGGATCACGACGCCCGACGCAGGCGCCGTCGGTCGCGGCCGCGGCGGCTTGAGCACCACCACGGGTGCGACCGGCGATCCCGCCGCGGGCGTTCGACCGGATGGGCGAGGTGGTGGGGGAGTGGCCGCCGCGGCGGCGCTCCCGTATCCGGGGGGCGTGACCTGGGGCGCCGGCGTTCGCTCGGGCGGTGATGTCTGCGGCAACCCCGGCGAGGAAGCGGTCACTACGGGCGGCGGCGTTCCGGATCCCGAGGCGGTCCGCTTGCCGACGAACGGGTGCTCGCGCGATCCCATCTTCACCGCGTACACCCCGGGCCCCGGGGTTATCAGGCCGCGCCGCCGCCCAGACGATGACCCGCCGGTCACGGCGGCCGGCACCGCTTCGGACGAGCCGGCTGCCGGGCTCCCAGGCGCCGTTGTCGCCATCGTGCGTGCTCCCGCGGCCCCGCGGCGGTCGCCGTCGCCACTGCCGGGGGGCGTCACCATGATCAGCACGGCTTCGGCTGGCACCACGGGCCTGGGGATGGCGTCCAGATCCAGCGCTTTCGGAGACGACGCGCCGGGTCCCGCAGCGGGCGCCGTCGTCTCCGGCTCGGTCAGTGTCGCGGGCTCGCCGCGCGACGCGAAGAACATCGCGATGCGCTCGTCGTAAGCGGCTTGCTTGAGCTCCTTCATCACAGCCTTGTGCTGCGCCTGCATCAGGGCACGCACGGCGTCCTCAGAAGTTTCGGCGTCGTAATCGTGTTTCTTGGAGGCGAGGATGGTCCCTTCGTAGAAGAGGTGCGTGTAGAGGTGAGGGCTCTGTACGCCGGAGTCTTCCGTCTGGACGTGGAAGATCCGTCCGTGATAACGGACGTTGTGGTTGTAGCCGAGGATGGGGCTGCGCGACGCCTTCGCCATCGGAATCCTTCGATTATACGCGACGCCCGCGGGCCCTACCGGGCGCTTGACCGGGCCGCCGAGGCCGGGCACACTCGATCATCAATCCATTTGGATAAGCGGATGCCTTCGTCGCCGCCCTCGCCCTCACCTTCGACCCCGCCCTCGGCCTCCCGGTCGCTGGGCGGCACCATCGACGTGCTCCAGCTCTTCGCGGAGCCGACTCGCGTCCGCCTGATGGCGCTGCTCGCCGAACAGGAGCTGACCGTCGCCGAGCTCACCGCCATCACCGATCTCGGGCAGTCCCGCGTGTCGACCCACCTGGGGCGGTTGCGCGAAGCCGGCATCCTGTGCGACCGCAAGCACGGCGCATCCACCTTCTACCGGATGAACGACGGCGCCATGCCGCCCGAGGCGCGCAAGGTCTGGGGCCTGGTCTCGACCGATCTGCGCGACGACGTCCTGACCACCGACCGCGAGCGCTGCGTGGCGTTGGTCCGCCGGCGCGCCGACGCTGCGCTGTCGTCGCGCTGGCCGGACTCGGTGGCCGGTCAGATGGAGCGCCACTACTCGCCCGGACGCACCTGGGAGGCGACCGCGCGCGGCCTTCTGGGCCTGGTGGGCATGGGCGATGTCCTTGACGCCGGCTCGGGTGACGGAGCCATCGCGGAGCTGCTGGTGCCTCACGCCCGCATGGTCACGTGCCTCGACCGCAGCGCGCGTCTCATCGGCGCCGCGCGCGCGCGGCTGGGCCGGCGGCGCAACGTACGCTTCCATTCCGGTGACATGCATGCGCTGCCGTTCGATGCGGGCAGCTTCGATCACGTGCTGATGCTCAACGTGCTCACCTACGCTGAACGGCCGCCGGTCGCGCTGGCCGAGGCGGCGCGCGTCTTGCGTCGGGGCGGACGCCTCGCGCTGGTGACGCTCAAGGCGCATGCCCATCTGGATGTCACGTCGGCCTACGGCCACGTTCATCCGGGATTCACCGCGCCGGCGCTCCGGCGGCTGCTCGGCAAAGCCGGGCTGACCGTCGAGCACTGCGGTGTGACCTCGCGCGAGCGGCGTCCGCCGCACTTTCAGATCATCTCGGCGTCGGCGATCCAGAGCGCGCCGGAGAGGGCCGCCGGCTGATGGCGTCCAGTGTCACCCGCGAGCGCCTGACCGCGCTCATGGCCGAGCGCATCCTGCTGCTCGATGGCGCCATGGGCACCATGATCCAGCAGCGCCAACTGGGAGAGGCGGACTTCCGCGATCCGCGCTTTTCCGACCACGGCCGCGACCTCAAGGGCGACAACGACATCCTGGTCCTTACCCGGCCCGACGTGATCCGGTCCATCCACGACGCGTACCTGGACGCCGGCAGCGACATCATCGAGACCAACACGTTCAACGCCACGTCCATCGCCCAGGCCGACTATGGAATGGAGCCGCTGGTCTACGAGATCAACGTCAAGGCGGCCGAGCTGGCGCGCGCGGCGTGCGACGCGTGGACGCGCAAGACGCCGGGCCGCCCGCGCTTCGCCGCCGGCGCCGTCGGACCCACCAATAGGACGCTCTCCATCTCGCCCAAGCTCATCGACGCCGGCTACCGATCGGTGACCTTCGACGAGGTGCGCGCCTCCTACGCCGAGCAGGTGCGCGGCCTCATCGACGGAGGCGTCGATCTGCTGCTGGTGGAGACGGTGTTCGACACGCTCAACGCCAAGGCGGCTCTGGTGGCGATCGAGGAGACGTTCGCCGAGCGCGGGGTTTCCTTGCCGGTCATGCTGTCGGTCACCATCACCGACCGCAGCGGGCGCACCCTGTCCGGGCAGACCGTCGACGCGTTTCTCACCTCCATCGAGCACGCCCGCCCGGTCACCGTCGGCATCAACTGCGCGCTGGGCGCCGCCGAGATGCGTCCCTTCCTGGTGGAGCTGGCGCAGGCAGCGCGCGCCCACGTGACCTGCTACCCCAACGCGGGCCTGCCCAACGCGTTCGGTGAGTACGACGAGCAGCCCGAGACCACCGCCGGGTTGCTGGGCGAGTTCGCACGCGCCGGCATCGTGAACATCGTGGGTGGCTGCTGCGGCACCACGCCCGACCACATCCGCGCCATCGCCGCCGCCGTGGCGGGCGTGACGCCGCGCCGCCCACCGGCGGCGGGCGACGGCTTCGCGCGGCTGTCGGGCCTGGAAACGCTGACGCTGCGGCCGGAGACGAACTTCATCGCCATCGGTGAACGGACCAACGTCACGGGGTCGGCGCGCTTCGCGGATCTGATCAAGAAGGGCGACTACACCGCCGCGCTGGAGGTGGCGCTAGACCAGGTGCGCGGCGGCGCCAACATCCTGGACGTCAACATGGACGAAGGGATGCTCGACTCCGAGCAGGCCATGACGACGTTCCTGAACCTGGTCGCCGCCGAGCCCGAGATCGCGCGGCTGCCGATCATGGTGGACAGCTCGAAGTGGTCGGTGATCGAGGCCGGGCTCAAGTGCGTGCAGGGCAAGGCGGTGGTCAACTCCATCAGCCTGAAGGAAGGCAAGGAAGACCTGATCCACAAGGCGCGCCTCATCCAGAGGTACGGCGCCGCCGTGGTCGTGATGGCCTTCGACGAGACCGGCCAGGCGGACACCATCGCCCGCAAGGTGGAGATCTGCCAGCGCGCCTACCGCATCCTGGTCGAGGAGGTCGGCTTCGATCCCCTGGACGTCATCTTCGATCCCAACATCCTGGCGGTCGCCACCGGCATCGAGGAGCACAACGCGTTCGGCGTCGCTTACATCGAGGCGACGCGCATCATCAAGGTCACCTGTCCTGGCGCGCGCGTTTCGGGCGGCGTGTCGAATCTGTCGTTCGCCTTCCGCGGCAACAACGTGGTGCGCGAGGCGATGCACACGGCGTTCCTCTACCACGCCATCCGCGCAGGGATGGACATGGGCATCGTCAACGCAGGCCAGCTCGGGGTGTACGAAGAGATCCCGCCGCGGCTGCGCGAGCGGGTCGAGGACGTCATCTTGAACCGGCGGCCCGACGCCACCGAGCGGTTGGTGGAACTGGCCGAGGAGGTCAAGGGCGCGGGCAAGAAGAAGGAGATCGACCTCGGCTGGCGGCAGGCGCCCGTCGAGGAGCGGCTGGCCCACGCGCTGGTCAAGGGCGTGGTCGACTTCATCGAGCAGGACACCGAGGAGGCGCGCCAGAAGGCCACCCGCCCGCTGGAGGTCATCGAAGGGCCATTGATGGACGGGATGAAGACGGTGGGCGACCTCTTCGGCGCGGGGAAGATGTTCCTGCCCCAGGTGGTCAAGAGCGCCCGCGCCATGAAGCGCGCCGTAGCCTACCTGCTGCCCTTCATGGAGGCCGAGAAAGCCGCGGCGGCGGCGGCCGCGGGAGCGGGGACAGCCGCCGCAACCGAGACACGCGCGCGCGGAAAAATCGTGATGGCCACCGTCAAGGGCGACGTCCACGACATCGGCAAGAACATCGTCGGGGTGGTGCTCGGCTGCAACAACTACACGGTGGTCGATCTGGGCGTGATGGTCCCGTGCGACAAGATCCTGGACACCGCAATCGCCGAAAAGGCGGACCTCATCGGCCTGTCGGGTCTCATCACCCCGTCGCTGGACGAGATGGTCCACGTGGCGGCAGAGATGGAGCGCCGCGAGATGGCGCTGCCGCTCTTGATCGGCGGCGCCACCACCAGCCGCCAGCACACGGCGGTCAAGGTCGCCCCCCGCTACCACCAGAGCACCGTCCACGTGCTCGACGCCTCGCGCGCCGCCGAAGTGGTGGCGCGTCTCCTCGACCCCGCCCGCCGCCCGAATCTCGACCGCGAGAACCGCGCCGATCAAGCGCGCCTGCGCGATCTCCATGGCCGCAAGCAGGGCAAAGCGCTGCTGCCCCTGGAGACGGCCCGCGCGAGCCGCATGCCGATGGTCTGGCGCGCCGAGGACCTACCCGTGCCGGCATTCACCGGCCTGCGCACCGAAGAAGACTTTTCGCTCGCCGAGATCGCACGCTACATCGACTGGACGTTTTTCTTCTTGGCGTGGGAGCTCAAGGGCGCCTTCCCGCAGATCCTGCAGCATCCGCAGTACGGCGAGGCGGCCCGCGATCTTTACAAGAACGCGACGCGCCTGCTTGACCGCATCATCGGCGGCAAGCTGCTGACGGCGCGGGCGGCGTGGGGGTTCTGGCCCGCCGCCTCCGACGGCGACGACATCGTCCTTTATGCCCAGGGGGACGACGGCCGCTCGCAGGAGATCGCGCGCTTTCACACCCTGCGCCAGCAGCAGGTCAAGACCGACGACCGGCCCTACCTGGCGCTGGCCGACTTCGTGGCCCCGCGCCCGGGCGGCGGCGCCCCGATTGACCACGTAGGCGCCTTCGCGGTCACCGCCGGCATCGGGGCCGATGAGCTGGCGCGCAAGCTGGAGAAGGAGGACCTCGACGACTACAGCGCGATCATCGTCAAGGCGCTGGCCGATCGCTTGGCCGAGGCGTTCGCCGAGCTGCTGCACCAGCGCGCCCGGCGCGCGTGGGGCTACGGTGCGGGCGAGGATCTCAGCAACGACGACCTCATCGCCGAGAGATATCGCGGCATCCGGCCCGCCTTCGGGTATCCGGCGTGTCCCGACCACACCGAGAAGCGCCAGCTCTTCGAATTGCTCGACGCTCCACGGCTGGGCATCACGCTGACCGAGCACGGCGCCATGCTTCCCGCCGCCAGTGTGAGCGGCCTGTATCTGGCGCACCCCCAGGCCCGGTACTTCAACCTGGGCAAGATCGACCGCGATCAAGTCGAGGACTACGCGCGCCGCAAGCGAACCACCACGAAGGAAGTCGAGCGCTGGCTGGGCCCCAACCTCGCCTACGAGCCGTAGGGTTCGCGACCCCGGCCGCTATCGCATAGCGCCTGCGGCTATCTCATGCAGACGGCCAAGACCTGCGTGAGGTCCGTCTTGCCGGCGACCGCTTTCTCGATGCCGTCCTGAAGCAGCGTGGTCATCCCTCCGGCGACCGCGAGCTCTCGGATCTCCTCGACCGGGGCCTTGCGGGCGATGGCGTGCTTCAGGTCCTCGGTGGTGATGAGCAGCTCGTGCAGGCCGAGGCGGCCCTTGTAGCCGGAGCCGCCGCAGCCTTCGCAGCCGCGCCCGCGCCACAGCTTGAGTGGGCCGGTCAGCCAGCCGCGCCGCGCGGCCTCGGCCTCGCCGAAGGCGTTCACCACCGAGGCGAGCTCGTCGTCGCCTGCCGCGTACGCTTCGCGGCATTTCCGGCACAGTCCGCGCGCCAGGCGCTGAGCCAGAACGCCCAGCAGCGCGTCCGCGAAGCTGAAGGGGTCGAGGTCCATGTCGATGAGCCGGGTGATGGTCTCGGGCGCGCTGTTGGTGTGCAGCGTCGAGAGCACCAGATGCCCGGTGAGCGACGCCTCGATTCCGGTGCCGGCGGTCTCCTTGTCGCGCATCTCGCCGACCATGATGACGTCGGGATCGGCGCGCAGGAACGCGCGCATGGCCTGGGCGAAGGTAAAACCGATTTTGGGCTGCACCTGCACCTGCCGCAGCCCGGCCTGGGTAATCTCAACCGGGTCCTCCGCCGTCCAGATCTTCATATCGACGGTGTTGATGTGCCCCAGCGCGGAGTGCAGCGTGGTCGTCTTGCCCGACCCCGTGGGGCCGACGCACAGGACCAGACCGTAGGGCTTGGCGATGATCGCCTTGAGCTCGCGCAGGTTGCGGTCGCTCATCCCCATCTCGTCCAGAGGGATGGGCTTCGACGCGGCGAGGATGCGCATGACCACGTCCTCATTGCCGTTGACGGTGGGCAACGTGGCGACGCGCAGCTCGATCTGGCGGTCCTGCAGCTTGAAGCGGATCTTGCCGTCCTGTGGCTTGCGCCGCTCGGAGATGTCGAGGTTCGCCATGATCTTGAGGCGCGCCACCAGCGGGTGGCGGAAGGCAGGCGGAATCTCCTGGTAGGCCACGCAGTCACCGTCGACGCGGAAGCGGATGATCGTGGTGCGTTCCTTTCCGTTCGGCTCGACGTGGATGTCCGAGGCGCCGCGCCGGAAGGCGTCGATGATGATCTGGTTGGCCAGCTTGATGACCGCGCTGTCCGAGTCGGCGACCTTCTCTTCGTCGGCGGCGTCCTCGACGGCACCCGTCGACTGGTCCGCGGACAGCTCCTTCAGGATCAGGCCCACGTCGCCGCGCAGGCCGAACGACTTCTCGATGCAGCCCAGGATCTCGTCGCGGATGCCCACGCGGAGCACGACGTCCCGCTCGGGGTCGAGGGCCCGCAGGGCATCGGTGCGCGAGATGTCGGACGGGTCGTCGATGACGACGATCAGCGTGGAGCCGCGCTTCTCGATGGGGGCCGCGCAGATCTGTCGTAGGAAGTCCACCCGCGTCTTCGCTTTCAGGTCGTCGGGGATAGCTTCGTGTCCGGTGAACCGGTGGACTTCGCAGTTGTAGAACAGCGACAGCGACCGCTCGACGTCGTCGCGGTTGACGCCGACCTTCTCGATGAGGTGGCGCGCCGGATCGACGCTCGCGGCGGCGGCGACCTGCAGCGCCTTCTGCAGCTCGTCGTGCGAGATCGCCCCGCCGTCGGTCAAGCGGTCCCACTTGCCGGTGCGCTTGGCCTCCTTGAGAGTCTTGACCCGGTTCAGGTTGTAGAAGGCGAGGCCCAGCGCGCGGCCGATCTCCTCCGCCTTCGCTACGTCGCGCGGCGTGAAGGGCGAGCCGTCCTTTCGGTTGATGACCTGCAGCACACCCAGCAGGTTGCCCTCGTAGAGCACGGCCGCCGTCATCATGGACTTGGTGCGGAAGCCCGAAGCCTCGTCCCAGCGACGATCGAACTTGAGCTGCGGATGAAGCCGGCCAAGCTCGGCCCCGTCGTATACGTCTCTGACGCTGACCGACCGCTTCGACACACCCACGAATCCCGCCACGCTGGTGGGCTGGCGCGCGACTCGGATCTCCTTGAACTCTCCGCCGGTCTTGGCCAGCGAGACCAGATGGTTGTTCTTGGTGTCCACCGCATACACGGTGGAGCGCTCGGCGTCGAACAGGTCCACGACGCGCCGCTGCGCCTCGGGCAGAAGCTCCGCCACGCTGCGCGCCGAGCCGATGAAGATCGCCAGCTCTTGAAGCCGGTTCCGCTTCTCCAACTGGTGGGTCGCGTCCTCGATGTCCCGCATCCAGCCGCCCCCCCCACTCCCGGCGCCACCGGTCCCGGCGCCACCGGCCGTCTGGTCGTTGCCGCCGTTGCCGCTCACGGAGATCCGCTGACCGCGCAGGCGTACGGGCCCACCAGGTAGAGCGACCGGGCGCAGCGAACGTCCACCGTGTGCTTCTGTGCGTGCATCCGCAGGTCGTGCCAGAACGGGGTGCGCATGACGCGGCTTGAACGAGCCTTGCACTTCGGGCCCTGGCCGGCGCACGCCGTTGCCGCGGCCATCACCTCGACGGTCACGAGCGAGGACAGCCAGCGCTTCATGGGCGGCGCCAGGATATCACCACCCGCCGGGTCGCCGGAGCGCAGCGCCTGATAAGCTCCGGCCGTGGAAGCGCCGTGACCTCGGGTGATCCCTCGTACGCCGCGACCAGCGAGGCCCTGCGGCACGACCGTCTGATCGCCATCGTGCGCGCACCCACGCGCGCGCTGGCTCGCGCGTGCGCGGGCGCCGCCCACGCGGGCGGGATCCGCTTCATCGAGATCACCTTCGGCGTCCCGGAGTGCGTCGATCTCGTGGCAGAGCTGGCCGCCGCTTGGCCCGACGCCGTCATCGGCGTGGGGACGGTGCTTACCGCCGACCAGGCGCGGGCGGCGGAGGCGGCCGGCGCGCGCTTCGCCGTCTCCCCCAACGTCGATCCGGCGGTGGTCGAGGCGGCGCGCGCCGCCGGCCTGGTCAGCATCCCGGGCGCCTCGACACCGACCGAAATCGTGGCCGCCGCGCGCGCCGGGGCGACCTTCGTGAAAGTGTTCCCGTGCAAGACCCTCGGCGGCCCCGAATACATCCGTTTGGTGCGTGGGCCACTGCCCGACATCCCCCTCATCGCAACCGGCGGCATCTCGCTGTCGTCGATCGCCGCCTATCTGGAGGCGGGCGTTGCGGCGGTGGGCGCGACCGGCGACCTTTACATTCCGGATCTGGTTGATGCCGGCGAATGGGACAAGCTGGCCGGCCGTGCGCGGCGCTTCAAAGAAGCCGCGAGAAACGCGCCAGGTCCTTAGGACCCGGGGAAGAATAAGTTGCCTCGCGGCTCGTTCCGGCAAATCACCGACTGACGACCGGACGGAGAAGCGTCCACTTGAGGCGGATCTTCTTGTCTTCGCCGGCCGGCGGAACCAAAGGCGGCAGCCGCTCGACTCTCGTCTGGTAACCGTCTGCCGACAACGTGATGAGGGGTGTGGCGCCTTCCCGTCCACTGTACTCGCAGGCGGGGCCGCACATCTCCTGTCCGTCAACGCTCCATCGAGCCGCGGTGGGCTGCGCATCCAGCACGATGGGAACCAGTCTCGCCACCGGCCGCGGTTTGGCAGGGGGCGCACCGCTCTTGACGATGGGGCTCACCGCCGGTCTTGCGGACGGTTCGGCGGACCGGCCGGTTATGCGCGTCACCGAGTTGGCGGGCCGCCGCAAGGGGATGGCGACGGCGGCGACGCCCGCGACGGCGACGGCAAAAAATAATCCCCACGCGAAAACGCGCCGTGCCGGCCGCGGCGCCGGCTGATGCAGCAACGCGTTCGGCATGCCGACGCGAGTGGCACTCAGCGGGTCCACGTTGAGCCTGCTGGCGTCGGGCTGCATCGCCAGCCGCAGAGCCGAGCGCGCTTCCAGCGCGTCCGACGGGCGGTCCTGGGACGACTTCGCGAGGAGTCGGTCCACGATCGCCGACAAGGCCGGCGGCACGTCGGGTCGGACGGTGTCGAGCGGCTGGTGCGGTTCTTTGAGAACGCGCGCGGTGACCTCCGGGTAGCTGTCTCCCCCGAACGGTGTCCGCCCGGTGATCGCCTCGTACAGCAGGACCCCGATCGAGAAGAGGTCGGCCGCAGGGCCCACGTCGCGCGGCCTGAGCATCTGCTCCGGCGCCATGTAAAGGGGCGTCCCCATCGTCACTCCGCTGCGCGTCACCGAAAGGTCAGCGTCGGCGGCTCCACGGAACTTCGAGATGCCGAAGTCGAGGATCTTGATCGTGCCGGCGGGGTGGGCCACCAGGAAGACGTTGTCGGCCTTCAGGTCGCGGTGCACGATGTTCGCGCGGTGGGCGGCGGCCAGCGTCTCCAAGACATCGGATATCAGGTCGACCGCCTCGCCGATGGGCAGACCCCCGTCCCGTTTGAGGCGCGTCCCCAGCGTCTCGCCGGTCAGCAACTCCATGACGAAGTACGGAACGCCTTGCTCGTCGGTTCCGGTATCGAAGATCTCGACCACCCCCGGATGCTCGATGCGAGCGGCCGCTTGCGCCTCCAGGCTAAACCGGGTTCGGATGGCGGGATCCTCGGCCAGGACCGGGTTCAGCCGCTTGATGGCGACGGACCGTCCGGTCACGACGTCCTCGGCCGCAAAGACGTTGCCCATGCCCCCCACGCCTACAGCCTTTCCCAGGCGGTACCGACCCGCCAGGAAGGGTGACAGTGGAGGCATATCCTTCCCCCGCCCCATCGGGGGCTCGATTGCGCTAGATATCATGTAAGCATCCTTCCCGTTCCCGGGCCGAAAATCTTAGCACGCTCGGTTCCATTGCCAAACGCGAGTCTCTGAAGCCGGGGTGGGGCTGATAGACTGCCGCCCATGGTTGAGGCCATCGAGGTCCGCTACGCAGGTGTCGTGATGGCGAGCTCGGCCGGTCTGCGGGACCTGGCGCCAGACGGCGTATTCGTCGCTGTACCGGATCCGCTGCCGGTCGGCGCGGTCGTCACGCTGCGCGCAGCCGAGCGGTCGGGGCAGGCGAAGGTGACGGAGGTCAAGGAGTCGGCGGATCCTGCGGCGGCGGGAATGCGGGTGCGTTTTCTGGACGACCAAGCGCGCGCTCTGGTGGGCCCCGGCGGAGCGGGTGGGGGTGAGAAAGCCGGTGAAGCGCGCCCCAAGCTGTCCGATCCGGTGCCAGCGCCGGATCCCGTTGCAGCGCGCGCTCCGGATCCGGAGCCGGATCCGGTTGCGCGCCCGGCCGCCGATTCCGCGGCGAATTCCGATCCGCCGCCCGCCGCGGCCGAGTCGGCGGCAGTTTCATCCCTCGTCAGCCAGACGCCGGCCAACGCCGTGCCCGCGATTTCGTCTCACCCCATGGCATCGTCGGGCCGAGTCAAGAAAGGCAAGCGCAGGCGCCGGTGATACGCTCCCCCCGCCTGGCCGCAGGCGACGTGATCCGGGTCGTGGCTCCCTCCGGCCCCGTGCCGCGAAAAGACTTCGACGCCGGCATGGCGGCTCTGGCTGGGCGCTATCAGCTTCGCTTCGACGAGCGCCTCTTCGAAACAGAGGGCTACCTCGCTGGCTCCGACGTTCGTCGCTTGCACGAGCTGGATGCCGCGCTTCGCGATCGCGAGGCGCGCGCCGTCATCATGGCGCGGGGTGGTTACGGGCTGTTGCGCCTGCTCCCGCTGCTGGACCCGGCCGTCTTGCGCGGCGCGCCCAAGCCGGTCGTGGGATTCTCCGACGGAACCGCGCTGCTGGCGCATGCGGTGCAGGCGGAGGTCGCGGCCATCCATGGCCCTGTGATGACCCAGCTCGGCCGCCTGCCTGGCCAAGATGTGGCGTCGCTGTCGCGCCTGCTGGAAGACGCGGCGCCGCCGCCCTTGCTGACCACGCTCGACTCGGTCGTGCCGGGACGCGTGCGCGGTCCTCTCCTGGGTGGGAACCTCGAGGTCTTCTCGCGGCTCCTGGGCACGCCGTTTTTCCCCGATCCCACGGGCGCGGTCCTCTTTTTCGAGGACGTTGGTGAGCGTCCGTACCGCATCGACCGCCTGCTGACGCACCTGGACCTGGCAGGCGTATTCGGGGCGGCCGCCGGTGTCGTCGTCGGCGATTTCACGGGCTGCGTCGAACCAGAAGCGACCCGCGCCTTGTCGCCCACGGTGGCCGCGGTGCTGGAAGAACGGCTGGGGCGCCTGGCGATTCCGGTGGCGTTCGGCGCCCCGGTGGGGCACGGCGCCCGGAACGTCGCGCTGCCCTACGGCATCGACGTAGAGCTCGACACCCGCGCCGGCACCCTCGCCGCCCTGACCGGCGTCGTCATCTGATAAGGGGGCCGCCGCGCGGATGGAAACCGAGATCGAATGCCCCTACTGCGGCGAGCCGGGAGACGTCGACGCAGACGTCGATCCAGGTGAGCCCGGAGAGCACGTCTTCGTCCAAGACTGTGGCGTGTGCTGTCGGCCGTGGACCGTGACGATCCACGTGGACCACCGAGGCGACATCAGCATCGCCGTTTCGCGGTAAGAGGGCAGCCTCCTAAAGACGCAGCAACGCCTACGCGCGACTCCGTCGTCAAGCCGCGAGACAGCGGATGGGGTAGGACCGCATCCGCCGATCACGGGTGACGAAAACCAAGTCCTCGGCCGCCGCCTGCGCCACGAGCATTCGATCAAAGGGATCGGGGTGGTGCGCGGGCAGTCGCGAGAGCGCCCGGACGTGGGTCAACCGCAGGGGCAGCTCGGAGAAACGCAGCAAGGCAAGTTGCTCCAGCAGATCGTCCGGTGCATCCAGCTTGCCGATGGCCCGCTTGATCTCGATTTCCCATGCCGAAACAGCGCTGGCGAAGATCACGTGCTCGGGTTCCTGCAGCACCTTTCGCGCCGCGGGAGTGAGTCGTTCCGGGCTGCCCAGAGCCCAAAGGACGACGTGCGTGTCGAGGAGCAGCTTCAACGCCTTCGCCGCCTAGCAGTCCGTGGTGGAAGTCGCTCCACGTCGCCTGGGCGGCTGCGGGCCCCTTGTCGCTTCGCGACACTCGCGTCCCCCAAGACGCCCTCCACCCCCTGGCGGCTTTGCCGCCCCCCT